>OGOS01000644.1_pt1 | contig 27242 bp, 26 predicted proteins | sample 1552701 | NCBI WGS metagenome assembly OGOS01 (sample SAMEA2580128, study PRJEB22360) | human gut metagenome | biome: human gut; feature: human-associated habitat; material: faeces | place: Denmark | collected 2008/2010
ATCAGTAAAGGACGACCTGTTTGTGCCGTAGCTTCAAGAACGGGAAGCATATCTTTCAAGGCAGAAATCTTTTTGTCGTAGATCAAAATATACGGAGTATCCATTTCGCACTCCATTTTCTCGGTATTCGTAACGAAGTAAGGAGAAATATATCCCCGGTCGAACTGCATACCTTCTACAATATCGACAGTCGTATCGGTACCTTTGGCCTCTTCTACCGTGATAACACCTTCTTTCTTTACTTTTTTCATAGCCTCGGCAATGAGCTGGCCAATCTCGCTATCGTTGTTGGCCGAGATACGAGCAACCGATTCGATTTTCTCAAAATCGTCGCCTACTTCCTGAGCCTGAGCCTTGATGCCTTCTACCACTTTGGCTACGGCTTTGTCGATGCCTCGTTTCAAATCCATGGGGTTGGCTCCGGCAGCTACGTTTTTAAGGCCTACGTTTACGATGGCTTGTGCCAATACTGTTGCTGTCGTTGTTCCGTCACCGGCATCATCGCCTGTTTTAGAAGCAACTTCTTTTACCAGCTGTGCACCAGTATTCTGGTAAGCATCTGCCAATTCGATTTCTTTTGCTACTGTCACACCGTCTTTTGTGATGTGCGGAGCACCGAATTTCTTTTCGATGATAACGTTACGTCCTTTCGGACCAAGAGTTACTTTTACTGCATTTGCCAAAGCATCGACACCTTTTTTCAATTGGTCACGGGCGTCAATATTGAATAATATTTCTTTTGCCATAATGATATTTACAATTTAATGATTGATTATTTACTACATTTATTAACCCAAAACAGCGAGAACATCGCTCTGACGCATGATAAGGTATTTAGTACCTTCGACTTCAAGTTCTGTTCCAGCATATTTACCATAAAGAACTGTATCGCCTACTTTCAATACCATTTCTTCATCTTTCGTACCGTGACCTACTGCCACAACTTCACCTTTCAAAGGTTTTTCTTTTGCTGTATCAGGAATAATGATACCACCAATTGTTTTTTCTTCTGCAGGTGCAGGGAGGATAAGCACTCTGTCTGCTAATGGTTTAATGTTCATAGTTACTTATTATATTTTAGTTATACATTATAATATTAATTGTCACCCGCCTGTTCTGCAGGCGAACCGTTAAAGACATTGCGAAAAGCGTGCCAAAGCAAAAGAATGATTGTTTGGCAGAAATTGACTGACAAAATGACTGACAGTTCACCTCTTATGGCAAAAAGAGAGAGCTACCACTACCCTACCTTCATAGTATTAACAAAGAAGTTACTCCCCGTAGGGCGCAAACTTCCCTTCCCTTTACCACAAAGTTCTTTCCGCCCCGTTTCAGACTTAAAACGGAAGTTGCGTTTTTATAAATGAAGGCTTTGATTATATAAACGAAACTTGCGTTTTTATAAACGGAAGTTTCGTTTATAGATTATGATAAAGCAAGAGCAACTTTACGCTCTATATAGAGGAAGTTTGCAAAGGATGAAGTGAGACTTATCTATATGTCTCCAGGAAAACAAACAAGGAGGTCTGAACTTTGCAGCCCAAACCTCCTGATTATGTGTGAAGGGAATGTATGTATGCGAAAGCTATAAACTAGCTATATACTTCCATAGCGGAGCAGCGTTCAGCGCTTGCATGATTTCGTTGTTATCCAGCAGCCGTTTCACCTCTTCCAAGGTGAGCAGATGCACGGAAAGATCTTCGGTAGCTTCCAGATGTTGGTGGTCGATGAGTTCCACATCGGTTGCAAGGAAGCAATACGTCAGATTGGTGTGAGTGCTCGGATTGGCGGAAATCACCATATATTCCTGCCAGTTGCCATTTCCGTAGCCGGTTTCTTCCCATAATTCGCGTTGGGCGGATACCAATGGCGAAGCGTCTTCCTTTTCACACACACCGGCACAAAGTTCATAACAAGTCCGACCGATGCCGGGACGGTATTGGCAGACAAATACAAATTTTCCTTCTTTGGTTATGGCAATCGTGTTTACCCAGTCGGGGTATTCAAGAATATAATATTCGGGGATATGATTTCCATTGGGAAGCAACATATCTTCACAACGAACGGTCAGCCACGGGCGGCGGAACAGGTATTTGCTGCTCACCGTTTTCCATGCTTTGTTTTTCTCTTCCATAAGGTTTCTTGTTTTCTTCCGGCAAAAGTAATGATTTCCTCCGGATATCCTGCTTTACAGCTTTCTCTTTTATTCGTCCACACAAGTTATCTCTATCATCCGGATCTGTTCCAGATATTTCTTAGTCGAACTGACCAAAGAACTTCCCATATAGAATAAAAACATCAGGCTGACAATAGTCATTAGTACACCAATCAAAGCGAAACGGTTTCTTTGTTCTAAAATGCTGCTATTCATACCTCTTCCTCCTCTTAATTTTACCTACTGCAAAGATAACGCAGAAAGGCTACAAAAAATTTACAAGAATGTTTCAAAAAGCTTAAATATTGAAATAGTGTTCGTATCTTTGCATCCGCTAACAACCCCTTAATTACAATATGGCATTTACGAATAATATTATGATTGTCCGGCACAAGTTGCTGGCTGACCTTGTAAGACTCTGGAAAAACGACCAGTTAATAGAAAAGATAGACCGGCTCCCCGTAGAACTGAGTCCCCGAAGATCGAAGCCGATGGGACGTTGCTGCATACATAAAGAACGGGCGGTATGGAGATATAAGACTTTTCCTTTGATGGGATTGGATATGACGGATGAACATGATGAAGTCGCTCCCCTTTCTGATTATGCACGTATGGCATTGAGCCGCCCCGAGCCGAATAAGGAAAATATCATGTGTGTGATTGACGAAGCATGTTCTTCCTGTGTCCAAATCAACTATGAGATTACCAATCTTTGTCGCGGATGCGTAGCCCGCAGTTGCTATATGAACTGCCCCAAAGACGCTATACGCTTCAAAAAGAACGGTCAGGCGATGATTGACCATGACACTTGCATCAGTTGCGGTATTTGCCATAAGAGTTGTCCTTATCATGCCATTGTGTATATCCCCGTGCCATGTGAAGAGTCTTGTCCGGTAAAAGCGATCAGCAAAGACGAACATGGCATAGAGCATATCGACGAAAGTAAATGTATCTATTGCGGTAAATGTCTGAACGCTTGTCCGTTCGGTGCAATCTTTGAGATTTCACAGACATTCGATGTTCTGCAGCATATCCGTAAAGGAGAAAAGCTGGTTGCCATCGTTGCACCGTCCATTCTCGGGCAGTTCAACACAACCATAGAAAAGGTCTACGGGGCATTTAAGGAAATAGGATTCGCCGATGTCATTGAGGTTGCTGAAGGTGCCATGCAGACTACCAGCAACGAAGCTCACGAGTTATTGGAGAAGTTGGAAGAGGGACAGAAATTCATGACCACTTCTTGTTGCCCTTCCTACATAGAGTTAGTCGAAAAACATATTCCGGGAATGAAACCATACGTATCTTCCACTGGTTCACCCATGTATTATGCCGCACGGATCGCCAAAGAAAAACACCCGGACGCAAAAATCGTATTCGTCGGCCCCTGTATAGCCAAGCGTAAAGAAGTCCGACGCGACGAAGCGGTAGACTACATTCTGACATTTGAGGAAATAGGTTCTATTCTTGATGGATTCGATATCCAACTGGAACAAATGCAAGAATTTTCCATTCTGCACACTTCCGTCCGCGAAGCACACGGGTTTGCCCAAGCAGGCGGCGTGATGGGGGCTGTCAAGGCTTACTTGAAAGAAGAAGCGGAGAAAATCAACGCAATACAGGTATCGGACATCAATAAGAAGAATATCGCTCTGTTACGCGCTTGCGCCAAGACGGGAAAGGCTGCCGGACAATTCATCGAAGTGATGGCTTGCGAAGGCGGATGTATCACCGGTCCAAGTACACATAACGATATTGTTTCAGGACGTCGCCAACTGGTACAAGAGCTTCTCAAACGCAAAGAGAGCTATGAAACAATGGATCGATAGGCTACGGCGGGAAAGAACCCTCCGACCGGAAGAGTTCCGGCAACTGTTGACTGAATGTGACGCAGAACTGCTGCGTTACATCAACAAACAGGCGCAGGAAGTCAGTCTCCTTCATTTTGGAAACAAGATTTATATCCGTGGACTGATTGAAATAAGTAATTGCTGCCGGAACAACTGCTATTACTGCGGCATCCGGAAAGGTAATCCGCACGTAGCACGTTACCGGCTGAGTCCGGAAAGTATTCTGGATTGCTGCAAACAAGGATACGCACTGGGATTCCGGACTTTTGTCCTGCAAGGGGGAGAAGATCCTGCACTGACGGACGACCGCATAGAGACAATCGTTGCCGCCATACGGTGGCATTATCCGGACTGTGCCATTACGCTATCACTCGGCGAAAAGTCACGCGAAGCGTATGAACGTTTCTTTCACGCCGGAGCCAATCGCTACCTGTTACGGCACGAAACTTACGACGCGACGCATTACAGCCAACTGCACCCTGCCGGAATGTCCGGCAAGCAACGCCTGCAATGCCTGCAAAACTTAAAAGAAACAGGGTATCAAACCGGAACGGGAATTATGGTCGGTAGTCCGGGACAGACTGTAGAACATCTGATTCAAGACATTCTGTTTATCGAAAAACTCCGTCCTGAAATGATCGGCATCGGTCCTTTTCTGCCTCATCAGGATACGCCTTTTGCCCGATATTCCAGCGGAACGCTCGAACAGACACTGCTCTTATTGTCTATCTTCCGCCTGATGCACCCTTCGGCACTGATTCCATCGACAACAGCTCTGGCTACACTGACTCCCGACGGACGGGAACGGGGGATATTGGCAGGAGCAAATGTAGTCATGCCCAATCTGTCGCCACAGGAGGAACGGAAAAAGTATACCTTATATAATAACAAAGCCTCCCTCGGAGCTGAATCGGCAGAAGGAATCAGGATATTGCAACAACAATTACATAACATCGGCTACGAGATTTCTTTCTCCAGAGGAGATTTTAAAACGGTTGACAGTTAGAAGTCAGTTAGTTGGAACTTAGAAGTTTAGAATAGATTATGACATACAAAGTAGATTCACCTGAAGCAGAAGAATTCATCCACCATGAAGAAATTCTGGAAACACTGGAATATGCACGGACCAACAAAGACAACCGTGCACTGATTGAACAACTGATTGAAAAAGCTGCTCTATGTAAAGGACTGACACATCGGGAAGCAGCCGTCCTATTGGAATGTGACCAGCCCGATCTGATAGAACACATCTTTCATCTCGCCAAAGAAATCAAACAAAAGTTTTACGGCAACCGTATCGTAATGTTTGCACCGCTGTACCTCTCGAACTATTGCGTCAACGGCTGTACCTACTGCCCGTATCATGCCAAAAACAAAACGATTGCCCGCAAGAAACTGACACAGGAAGAGATTCGCCGGGAAGTGATCGCCTTACAAGACATGGGGCACAAGCGTCTTACTCTTGAAGCCGGAGAACATCCATCGCTGAATCCGATAGAATATATCCTGGAGTCCATAAAAACAATTTATAGCATTCAACATAAGAACGGTGCCATCCGCCGGGTGAATGTCAACATCGCTGCTACTACGGTAGAAAATTATCGTAAACTGAAAGAAGCGGGTATCGGCACCTACATTCTATTTCAGGAAACTTATCACAAGGAAAACTACGAAACCCTCCATCCTACCGGACCGAAAAGTAACTATGCTTACCATACGGAAGCAATGGACCGTGCAATGGAAGGAGGTATTGACGATGTGGGGATTGGAGTCCTTTTCGGTTTGAATACTTATCGGTATGATTTTGTAGGATTGTTAATGCACGCCGAACACCTGGAAGCGACTTACGGCGTAGGTCCGCACACCATCAGTGTGCCCCGTATCTGCTCGGCCGACGACATTGACGCTTCTACCTTCGAGAACGCTATCTCCGACGAGATATTCCAGAAGATTGTAGCCGTCATCCGTATCAGTGTGCCTTATACGGGTATGATTATTTCTACACGTGAATCGCAGCGTTCACGCGAGAAGGTACTTGCCCTCGGTGTGTCACAAATCAGCGGTGGTTCCCGCACCAGCGTGGGAGGTTATGCTACCGAAGAACTGCCGGAAGAAAACTCGGCTCAGTTTGATGTAAGCGACCACCGCAGCCTGGATGAAATCGTGGCCTGGCTGCTGAAACTGGGCTACATCCCCAGCTTCTGTACGGCCTGCTACCGTGAAGGACGTACGGGCGACCGTTTCATGTCGCTGGTCAAGACAGGCCAGATAGCCAACTGCTGTGCCCCCAATGCCCTGATGACGCTTCAGGAATACCTCTGCGACTACGCTTCGCCCGAAACACGCCGACTGGCTGAAGACATGATTCGCAAGCAGATGGAAGAGATTCCGAATCCCGCCATTCGCAAAAGAGCCTTGGAAAATCTGGAACGGATTGCCGAAGGAAAACGCGACTTCCGTTTCTAATGTGTGAACTTAAAGCCTGATTAAACGTATGAACGATACTCCCCGTGCCAACCGGCTGCACATCGGTCTGTTTGGTAAGCGAAATGCCGGAAAATCATCACTGATTAATGCCCTGACGCATCAGGATACAGCCCTTGTGTCGGATATCCCCGGCACGACCACCGACCCGGTTTTTAAGGCCATGGAAATCCATAGTCTCGGTCCCTGCGTATTCATTGATACGGCCGGCTTCGACGACGAAGGCGAGCTGGGCGAACTCCGTATCCGCCAGACACAGCGTGCGCTGGAGAAAACCGACATCGCCCTGATGGTCTGTACCGACGAGCACCTGGACGAAGAGTTGCACTGGCAACGCTTGCTGAAAGAAAAGAATGTGCCTGTTATCTGGATACTGAACAAATGTGACCTATTGTCCGATGCCGAACAGACCATGCGCCGCATCGAACAGCAATGCGGACAGGTTCCCCTATTAGTGAGCACCCTCACCGGAAAAGGTCTGGACGACATTCTGCGCAGCCTGCGAAACAAGTTGCCGGATGAAACCATGGCACAAGGCATCGTAGGCCGGCTGGTAGAAGAAAATGATACCGTCATGCTGGTTATGCCACAGGACATCCAGGCCCCCAAAGGCCGCCTTATCCTGCCTCAGGTACAAACCATCCGCGAGCTGCTGGACCGCAAATGCCTGGTGATGAGCTGTACCACCGACAAGATAGATGCCATGCTGGCCGCATTAGCCCGTCCGCCGAAGCTAATTATCACCGACTCACAGGTGTTCCGCACGGTATATGAAAAGAAGCCTGCCGAAAGCCGGCTTACCTCTTTCTCCGTCCTCTTTGCCCAGTACAAAGGCGACATCGACTACTACATGGAAGGAGCCAATGCCATTGCCCGACTGACACCGGAGTCACGGGTGCTGATTGCCGAAGCATGTACGCATGCCCCGCTGGCAGAAGACATCGGGCGGGTGAAAATCCCGAATATGCTCCGCAAGCGTATCGGCGAAGGCCTGCAAATCGACATCGTGTCGGGCCCGGATTTCCCGGAAGACCTGGCCCCATACGACCTGATTATCCATTGCGGGGCCTGCATGTTCAACCGCAAGTATGTGCTGAACCGCATCGGCCAGGCCCGCGCCCAGCAGGTTCCCATGACCAACTACGGAGTGACTATTGCCTATCTGGCGGGAATCTTGGATAAAATCGATTACTGATTTATGAAATGTGGCGCATACTTTCCTGCATGCGCCACACCGTTATCCATTCTTTCCAATATCAAAATATTAATATACGATTTCCCGTTCAATTTCCTCAAAGCGAGGGAACAGCAGATTGTTTTCCAGGTGGATATGCTCAAACAAGGCATCCACAAACACTTCCAGTTCCTGCATCAGCAGACGGTAGCTGGCACAGCCATCCTGAGGTACGGAGAAGTGATTCGTCAACTGAATGATGTGCAGGTAGCGGTTTCCTTCCCCCTCGTGTTCCATCTTCATCACCCGGATAGGATTCGATATCGTACCGCAATGCATCGGGGCCATACGCTGTCCCTGTTCCTTTGCAGTGTACAATTCATAGAGATATGGGAACAGCACATTCTCTTCTTTCTGAAGATGCATTTCCAAGTCCTCCAATGATTCACAGACCAGTGCTTTCAACTCATGCAGTTCCGGATGCGCTTCCCCATGTACTCGTTCCACCTTCTCCAGCAACGCCAGCAGTTCCGGTCCACGGGCACGAATTCCCCGATGATGTATCTTCAGGATGTAATCCATCAGCAGGTCCAGCGGCCACGAAGCAAACGGAATCCGTCCGTTACCAGCTTCATCCTGACGGAGCAATGCCTGTTCCACTTCTTCTACAGCCAGTCCCAAATCTGCACAGGCCTTTTCCAGCATCACTTCGCCATGACAGCAGAAATCAATGCCATATTTTTTAAATACGCTTGCTGCTGCAAAATCATCGGCCACAATTTGTCCCACACTCGTATACTTCCAGTCTATTGTCTTCATATTTAATTCGTTTTATTGATTACGGGTGCAAAGATAGACTCTCCGGAAGAGAAACTTTGTCACATACGTGACACCGACCTATAACGAAAGTTAAACCTGCTTCTGCGAAAAAGAAGCGCACACCGTTTGCAGAAAAACACTAACTTTGCAGGCACGTAAAAAACATTTGCACATGGAAACAAAAGAAATACCTATACTTCTGCTTACCGGATACCTGGGAAGCGGAAAAACAACCCTGCTCAACTACCTGCTGAGCAACCGTGAAGGCATCAAGTTTGCTGTCATCGTAAACGACATCGGTGAAATCAACATCGATGCGGAACTAATTCAGAAAGGCGGCATCGTAGGCCAGAAAGAAGAGAGTCTGGTGGCTTTGCAGAACGGCTGTATCTGCTGTACCCTCCGTACCGACCTTATCGAACAGATATTCGAGCTGATGAAAATGCAGCGCTTCGACTACATCGTCATCGAAGCGAGTGGTGTCTGCGAACCGGAACCGATTGCCCAGACCATCTGTTCCATTCCTCAGTTGGGCGGTGCCTACACCAAGTACGGAACCTGCCGCCTTGACAACATCGTGACCGTGGTCGATGCCCTCCGCCTGCAAAGCGAATTCGACGGTGGCAACGAACTTACCCGAAAGGACTTGGAAGAGGAAGACATTGCCAACCTGCTCATCCAGCAGATTGAGTTCTGTACCACCGTGCTGCTGAACAAGGTATCGGAAGTCACTCCCGAAGAACGGGAGCGCATCAAAAGCATCATCCGTACCCTACAGCCCCGTGCGGAAATCATTGAATGCGACTATGCCAAGGTAGACCTCGACAAGATTGTAGGCACCCACCGATTCGACTATGCACGGGTGGCCACTTCTGCCGGATGGATTCGGGAGATAGAACGCCCCGTATCCGAAGAAGAAGCGCATCCTCACCATGAAGCACATGCACATGAGTATCATGAGGAACACGAGCATCACCACGAGGAAGGACACGAGCATGCACACGCTCATGAACACTCACACGAAGGCTGCCACCATCACCACCACCATGAAGAAGGTGAGACGGAGGAATACGGCATCAGCAGTTTCGTGTATTATCGCCGCCCTGCCTTCGACATCCATAAGTTCGATCGTTTTGTGATGACAAAATGGCCTCGCAACGTAATTCGAGCCAAAGGTGTATGCTACTTCGCCCACAATCGCGACATGTCGTTCCTATTCGAACAGGCTGGACGACAGAAACAGATTTCAGAAGCCGGACTTTGGTATGCTACCCAGCCGGAAGAAGAAATCGTGGAACTGATGAAGCGCGAGCCCGGCCTGCTGAGAGACTGGGATGAACACTATGGCGACCGCATGCAGAAGATTGTCTTCATCGGCCAGCATCTTGACAAGGAACAGCTCATCAAAGATCTGGATGCCTGTTTGGAATAAATCCGATAGCCATAAAAATAATGATGCCTTCCCGAGTCCATTCATTCCGTGACTCAGGAAGGCATCATGCTTTTATATAAGTAACTCCTGATACCTATTCTACTTCCCTGACATACTCTTTCACCGCATTATCGGCCGATTGCAAGCTTGTCTGCCGCAGCACCACCTGCCCCGCCTTTTTATTCTCCGGCAAACTGATGTCCGAAAGACGTACATCGCTCACCCTGTCGAACACAAAAGCCGGACGGAAATCATCTTCCTGCAAACGTAACTTGACATTGTGCATCTGGATACCTTTCACATGGCGCACATAGAATCCCCATGAAGGCAGTTCCTCGAACATGGTAAACTCCGGGTATCCTTTTTCATTTTCCGGCACGTCTTTCAAACGGCTCACCGACATATAGGCCATTCCGCGTGTAGCACGTCCCGGACACACAATCTCTATATTCTCCAGTTTCACGTTTTCAATCTCCGCCCCGTCGACCGACTCAATGGCTATGGCCGAACGAAAAGTATCTTTAATCCGAATATTGTCAATTGTCACATTCTTGAATCCACCCAACGATTCCGTACCAAACTTAATGGCACTGGCACTGCTGATGATGTGGCAGTTGGAAATGGATACCCGGTCGTTCCATGCTCCCCGGTTATGCGACTTCAGGCAAATGCCATCGTCCGCTGAGTTGATGAAACAATTGGAGATACGTACATCCTTACAATCGCTGATGTCAATCCCGTCATTGTTCCAATACGCCCTGTTTTCCACATGCAGACTATCAATCGTCAGATCGACACACAGAGAAAAAGAAAGCCCCCATGCCGCACCACTCCTAAAATTAGTCTTCCGAAGCTCCACCTTCCGGCAATTACGCATAAAAAGCAACTTTGGACGTGTGTTCGGCCGTTTGCGATACGTATTATAGTGCTTGTCCACCAGTTCCCCCGTATGATGCAGGCTGTCAATCGTAAGGACCAGTTCCCGGCCTTGTCCGTCTATACATCCTTCTCCCGTAATGCCGATATTCTCTGCCTCTTCCGCATAAATCAGCGCCTGGTCAAAGTGGTCATTGTTGACTTTCAGTTCCTTTTCGGTGCTGAAACCCGGATAATCATAAGGACTCGTACTTCCTAACAGCATCGCTTTCTTTTCCAGGTAAAGTGTCACATTCGATTTCAGTTGCAGGCTTCCGGTCAAGTAGCGTCCGGCAGGGAAGTACAACTGTCCGCCCCCTTTTGCATGAAGTGCGTCAATAAATCCGTTCCTCAAACAGCAGGGGTTCGCGTACCCCTTTCACCGGCACGGTCAGTTCCACCATCAGTCCACGTCCCCGGATTTCTTTTATAAGCGGAGAGTCCAGCTCCTGCAACCGCTGCATCAGATACATTCCCGTATGAAGAGCATTCTCTATCAGTTTCTCCTCGCGGATAATTTTCAGCACAGCCAGAGCTGCGGCGCATCCCAAATGATTACCACCGAACGTCGTACCGAGCATTCCTTTTCGAGCGGCAAACATCGGACTAATCAAGACTCCCGAAAAAGGAAATCCGTTGGCTATACCCTTGGCCACAGTGATAAGGTCCGGCTTGATGCCAGCCCACTGGTGAGCAAAGAACTTCCCCGTACGACCATAGCCCGACTGTATTTCATCAAGAACCAATACCACCCCATAACGTCTCGTCAGTTTCCTCAATTGCCGCAGAAAGTCCTCATCGGGGACCTGGATTCCCCCTACTCCTGAAATTCCTTCTAGAATTACGGCACACACATCTCCCTTGGCCAACTCCGTTTCCACTTCCTTTATATCCAAGTCTGCAAAATACACGTTATGATTCGTATTAATCGGTGCATGAAGGGCAGGATTGTCCGTCACTTCCACAGCCGCCGACGTACGCCCATGAAAAGAGTTTCTGAAAGCCACTACCCGTTTTTTCCCCGTATGAAACGAAGCCAGTTTCAGGGCATTTTCGTTGGCTTCTGCTCCCGAGTTGACAAAGAACGCCCGATAATCAGGATACCCCGACAGCTCACCCAGCTCATAAGCCAGTCTTTCCTGCAACTTATTCACTACCGAGTTCGAATAAAACATCAGCTGTTGCAGCTGCTCACTCATGCACTTCACCAGATACGGATGCGAATGTCCCACCGAAATCACGGCATGTCCGCCATACAAATCAAGATAGGCCTACCCCTTCTCGTCATATACCTCACAACCTTTTCCCCTTACGATATTCACGGGAAAAACCGAATACACATCAAACAATTCCATCATCCTTTACATTTTACGATATAGCCTGCGGCAAAGTCATTCCATCCTGCCGTATTTCATTTCATCTCCATTCTTGTCATATTGCTTACGCTTGCCGGTGGGAGGGCTTAATAAAGTAATCCGTACCACCTCCGTACGATAAAGGCTTCTCTGCACCGCCTCATCAAACGCATCCATGTGCTTGGGCAGAAAACGCTGACTGATGACCCGAAGCGCCTCAATTTTCTCTTCCATATCCGTCACCCGTTTCGCCTTGCCAAAAGCGATGGCCGAACGATATTGAAGTGTAAACGTGCCGTCCTTCGGTCCCACAGTAGGCTGGCACTTCGTAACCGCTGAAAGACATACTTCCGGATGTACGGCAATGGCATCCAATTTATCCCCTTCAGGAGCACAATGAAAATACCACACACCCTCACTTGTACAAGCCAGTGAAAGCGGCACCCCGTATGCACTTCCGTCGACCCGGGTAAAGCTGACCGTGATGTAAGGGGCCTTGCGCATAACCTCCAAAGCCCACTGACTATCCATTTCTCTACTTGCTTTTCTCATCTGTAATTCCTTTTATTCAGATTTTTCCTTTGTATTTGTTTCACAAAAATACGGCTCGCCAGTCAATCTGCATGTAAGATTTATGACAAGGGGATTAATTAACACTCTCACAAAAACAGATTAATCCTGCCTTTCTATTGAAAGTAATAAACAAAAAACATATTTTTGCAAAAGAAAATGCAGAAAGACAGATAATGAAAAGCATACCATTCAACGATTATTACAAGGAAAAACTTTTTTCTATTCCACTCTTTAAAGAACTGCCGGATTACCTGAAAAGTGAGATTCTAAAAAGACTTGACTTCCGTCTTCAGGAAATCAACGAGAATACGGTTATCCTGGAGCAAGGAGATATATGCTGTAATCTGTATGTATTGCTTGAAGGAACCTTGGAGGTGAACATTATCGATGCCAACGGCAATGAAGTCTTAATCGAACACATTGAGTCGCCTAGGGCTTTCGCCACCCCTCACCTGTTCAAGAAAGACAACCGTTTCCCCGCCACATTCCGTACGCTGGAAAAATCGGTCCTCCTGACTGCCACCAAGGACTCCACCTTCCATCTTATCAGCAAATATCCGGATATGCTGAAAAGTTTTCTCTGCGTATCAGGCAACTGCAACGTGTGTACCACCATGCGACTGGACGTGCTGTCACGAAAAACCATTCGCGAAAGAATCCTGGTCTATTTACTGAAACAGCTGGATAAAGACACTTCTACCGTGAAACTGACGCATACCCTTACGCAACTGGCCGAATACATTAACGTGACACGTCCGGCCCTGTCTACCGAATTCAATAAGATGGAAAAAGAAGGCATCCTCAAAAGGAAAGAAGGCAATTACATCGAACTGAACCGAAAAGCCATAAAAGGCATTATATAAAGAACAAGGACCGCTCCTTCAATGTGGAACAGTCCTTGTCCTTTTTTATTGCGCACGTAACTATTATTTTTTGAAAAGAGTCGGATTGACGTTCAAAGACACCCATCCCCAGTCTTGCCAGCTTTTGTGATTTCCTCCTTTCACGACATCCATTGTCGAAGTTCCTCTCATCAGCGAGTAACCCACCGAAAGGCTGACATCTTTCATGATTTTCCAGTCCAGCTGATAATCCAGTTCAGACCCTAAGGTACGGTTCAGGCTCTCCAGCTTCACACCTGTGGCGAAATAATGATAATTCAGTCCCATCGATACAGAAGAAGATACCTTATAACCTACTCCTATCTGCGTGTCAGAAAGTCCCGGTGCATAGCCATTCACAAAATCGGACGCATAAAAATAATCCATTGCTCCGTAAAATTTATGATGAGTGCCATACAGCGGATTAAAAGCCCGGTAAGTGGCATCGGACTTCTTACTACCACTCAGGTAATCAGTTCCCACATTGACCGTCCAGCTGTCATTGATAGAATACGAAGCCCGCACACTTCCCATGAAAGCAGAAACCTTGCGTGCGGATACATTCTTTCCTGTCTGATAATAGAAAGATCCTGACAGATTCCATGAGGCCGGGGTGAATTGTACGTACGTGCCCACCGTCTGCATATATTGTGTATCCGACTCTCGGGTTTCGGCATCACCTCCTTCCTGACCCAGATTCATGGCCAGCACAGAAAGTTTCACAGGTGCAGATGCGAAATCATAATGATACCACAAGGACTGCATATTTTTATAAAGTTTGGTCTTGCTGCTGTCATAATATGTTCCGCCTATCAGGGTCTCGTCATTCTGGTTGAAAGCAAAGATACCATCCAGCTGATGCCCTCCATGTCTGTAGCCTATTTTCAGGGCATCATGATAGCGCCCTGCCACGTTCCAGTCCAGTCCTCCCAAAATGCGCTCATCATCATACACCAGCGACTGCCTTCCCAGCTGCATGAACCACGAGTCATTCAGATGGAATGCAGCCCAAGCCTCGTTCAATATAAAACGCCCGTTTTTGTCAACCAGCGCATCCTGCCCCCACACACCGACATGCTGTGCCGAGAACTTCAACGACAACTTCTTGCGTTCATATCCCAAAGTCAGTCGGGCACGTTCATTGATAAACCCCGCAGGTTTATCACCCTCACCGCGGGGAGACAGCGCGCCATTCCGGTATTCTCCTCTTGTACGAATCTGGGCTGAGGCCCAAAAATGACTTTCTTCATTCTCCTGAGCATGGACCAAGGACACCTGCCCAAGAAGCAAAGCCACCGCCCATGCAGACAAAATTCTTTTTCTCATACTCTCAGCGTTTTTATCAGTTCATATTATAGGTGTGAATACTGCTTCCTTGTGCGGAAGGCAGGTAATTAATGCCCCACCAGCACATCTGCAGAAAAACAAAAGAAATCAGCAGGACCGACAATGACAACCGACGCTTCTGCTGTAACCCTATTCGCATGTGAATGTAAGTAAGATACGAAAACCAGGTCACAGCCGCCCAAGTTTCCTTGGGGTCCCACGCCCAGTAATGTCCCCAGGCTTCCTTCGCCCATAAGGCACCGGTAAGCATTCCCAGTGTCATGAACGACAGTCCGACATATACAAGGTTATCACACAAGGCCATTTCCTTCTCGTCACACCGGTTCTTTCTGACCCAGAGCAGGTAAATGGCCATCACGGCAGAAGCTCCCAGCATGGCATAAGCGAACATATAAATAATGACATGAGGAGCAAACCAGGGACTCTGCAAGGCAGGCATGAGCGCTTTATTGTGTATCTCCGGCTTCAGAATATTCACACAGATAAAAACAACCGACAGCAATGTGCCAAATCCTAATATCCATTTATATTTCCACCTTATGTAAGTAATCAGTCCGGCAAAAGGCAAAAAGAACGAATACCACAAACGGGTTTCTCCCATCGTACGCAGAGGAGGACGCTCCAGTGAATGCCACAACAAGCTGATAAATGTACCAAACACCACAAGCCCTAACACCGTACACGCACATGCGCGCAGACGACTCCCCTTAAAGGCACTCCATGCACCAGCTATCCAGCACAGCACAGCCACCAGGGCAAAATAACTAAACCAGTCCCAATTCAGCATATTCTTCTCAACACTTATTATTCTTCTGGGCCGTTACGAACATGCATACAGCCCCCAACATCATCATTACAATTCCCACATAAACTACCGGAAGCCATGGGTCTGACACCAGTTCAAACACACTGACATCACTCCAGCGACCTTTGCCCTCATCGTAGCTTAACTGATAGATTTTCCAGCCTTCCACTTTCGCCGGCTTATTGACTTCAATTGTCTGCTCAAGCTTTTTTCCTGTCTCTGTATAAATTGTCACCTCAGACGAGAAGCGCCGTGGCTCTCTGTCGGGCATCACCAGGCTGCAGACACTATCGAGCCGGAGCGCCTGATACGGGAACAGAAAACTTCCGCAGCTTACCCAGCCGTCTGCCATCTGCTTTCCATCAGCAGAAGTAGCCCTGACATGGACGGCACACGTAGCTCCCATGCTCGGCCATTCCACGTACCTCACCGTATCTTCTCCTGACACGGAGGCAGCCATATCTATCTTGTTACGTACCTCAATATTCCATCCGGGCAACACACCCTGACTGACACCCTCTTCCAAAAGCAGATGAGCAGGTGCGTTGTCTGGCAAAGCTCTTCCGGTAGCATTGTCTATCAGCATCAGCTTGGGAGGATATTCTTCTATACTGAAATTCTTGAGTTCGATGGCCAGTGGTAACTCGGTTAACTGCCCGTTCGTGTCCGTAGCACGCCATTCAGCCTGACCCACACGTGTATTCATCGTCAACCGTTTCATATCGGCACTACCCAGTGTAGCAGATACCAACGCCACGAATAACCCAAAATGATTCAGCAGAAACGGTATCTTCTGAAACCGAAATGAAAATAGGTGCTTGAGCGATACCAGTCCTACGATGGACGTCATCCAAAAATACTCCAACACGAAAGGCCACCATGAAATCATGCGGTTAAACATGGAAATACCCTCAGCAGGTACATGTCCCGGGACCTGCTTAATCATACCCATACAGAATGTAAGGACCGACACAGCTGCCAGCGAAGGAATCGCCGCTTTGTACGACATGGCCCAGCGCACGAAATAAAGCTTTTTCCGCAAAGAATACAATACTACCAGCCCCACCAGGTAAGCCACTGCCACATACAAATTCAACGGCCAGGAAAAGCTGTTCCAGTCTACTCCACCCGTCATCAAATGAAGAATAAGACCTATGACGAACAATCCCGCACAGGTCATTATTCCTTCTTTTATCCCCCAAGTATTTTTCCACATAACACTTAAATGATACGTTCCTTCAGTTTTGCTTCTTTCAACCAGTTCGGAACCGTTTCATTCAAGAAACGTTCTTTTGCAGCTTTTTCAGCCGGGATGTCCAGACCTATGAACTCCTGCGCTTTCTCTTTGGTAGAAATATCCGGCATCGGCACACTCTCCGTGCAACCGTGCTTAGCCAGAATACGGACAAGAGAAAGACGGGCCTGCAGTGCTCTGTCCAGTCCATGCGACAGGATTCGCTGAATTTCCTGAGGTGCATGGAAAGCAGCTCCATGAGAAGCTACTCCAAAATCCCAGCGCCACTGAGCTTCACGCAGCAGTTTCAATACCGGCTGCATTTCATTCTCTGTCGCTCCCTTATCCCAGGCAAATTTAGCTTCGATATGTGCCGAAGCCAGTTCCTTTTCCAGACGGGTTCTGATTTCATTAGCCTTACGCTGACGTTCATACACGTTATTGCGCAATGTTTCTTCACTTTCACGATGACACACCTGACACGTACGGTCTATCATGGCAAGCGGACTCTGGATGTGATGGTCACTGAATTTCATTCCTCCCTCACTCTTATACGGCATGTGACAATCGGCACACGATACTCCTCTCTGTCCGTGAATGCCCATCTGCGAAATTTCATAGTCAGGATGCTGTGCCTTGAGAATCGGTGTGCGGCTCAAAGCATGCGTATAGTCAGAAAAGCCGGCTTCATCGTAATATTGCTCGATGGCCTCTACCGTCATGCCCTTGTCCCATGGGAAAGTGAGGTACTTGCCGTCTCCTTTAAAGTAATATTCCACATGACACTGTGCACACACCAGCGAGCGCATCTCCTGAGGAGTGGCTTTTGTGATGTCTTTTCCCTGACGGGCAAAAGCTTCAATCAGGGCCGGACGGCTGATATGCAAATCCATTGTTTCTGAATCATGACAATCTGAACAGCCTATCGGATTCACAATCTCATTGCCGAAAGCAGCCCACTTGTTATTGTAGAATGAATCTACCCCTATCTCCTGCATCATGCGCGGCACATCAGGACTCTTGCAGGTCCAGCAAGTAGAGGGCTGAGGGCCGTCTTTTTCACCCTGAGGTGCTCCTGTTCGCAACGTGGCACGAATGTCTTCAATGGCATGCATGTGGCCACGAGGAGTGGCATAGTCTTTTGAAAAAGCATAGCCTGCCCAAAGAATCACCATCTCCGGCCGCTGTGCCAGCACATCCACCTGCACATTTCCGTTGAATTCACTTTCAAAATCTGTGCGGGCAGTTTCAGTCCAAGTCTGATATTCTCTCGGGAAATCTCCCTGGAATTTCTCGTTCTGAGCCACAATCCCTTTCATCGGATTCTTCCGGTTATTAAATATGCTTGCCACTTCGGCCCTGCGTTCTGACAACGCAGACACGGCAAGTCCTAAACAAAACACGACGGCCATTGATGCACCAAACAACAGCCATCCCTGCCAAGATTTAAAATTATGAATCATACTATACGAGTTTTAAATTATTCTTTCATCTTTCTCAACCATTCCGGAACTGGTGAATCCGGCAGTGGCACAATGGCCGCCGGTGTGGACGACAGACTGTTCTTTCCTCCATGGGGCACATCGCGGTGGCAATCCCAGCAGGCTTTTCCCTTTCCCACTTCCGACATCATATAGTCTATGCGGTCGGTCTTTACCAGTTCCGTATTCAACTGTTCATGACAGCGGATACAATTGTTCATGATGACCTGTGAACTGGCCGGATGTGCCTGAATGACCTGAGGCTCCGAACTGGTTAGAAAAGCAGCCACGTGCTTCATGCCGTCCATCCCTTTGAACGTCCACTTCTTCACAAAATTCTCATGTGGCACATGGCAGTCGTTACACGTCGCATTTCGCGAATGAGAGCTGTGCATCCAAGTGGCATAATAAGGTGACATGATGTGGCAATTCACACAAGCCGAAGGCTCGTCGGTGAGATACGTATGTGCTCTCAAGAGGTAAAGGAAGTACAGTCCACCGCCTGCCACCACTCCTGCAATGAGAGCCGTTATCATTTTTTGTCGTTTGGATAGCATCATATAATATACTTTTTTGCAAAAAAAAGATATTATTTCAAATTCAGGTGTAATAAATATGACACCCAGCCCAATTTTGCAGACATATAACATGCGATTCCTACCCAAAAATCACAAAGAACTTGAAGACAACCCTGAAACCTCCCTATAAAATTAAAGCCGACCCATAAGATTATATCTTACAGGTCGGCTACCATGTGGCAAGACATATTACTTTTTCTTACCCTCTGAAAACAAGATACTTACAAAAGCTGCCAGCTTAACAGGTAACGATTTGGAAACCAGCGAGCTTCTCCATTCTGCAATGTTCTGCACTAGTCAAAAGAACGATTTACTATGTGCAAAAGTACAAAATAAATTTGATATTCATGTAAGGTTGCCATTAATAAAACAGCACTTTCAAATTTGTTGTTACATCTACGGCTATGAATTTGTACTATTTCTTTAAGAATGGCTGTATTTAGGTATGGCTATTATAATTTTTTAGTTCCTTTAGCTTACTAAGCAGGACTGACTTCTATAACAGAGGTCAGTCCTGCTGCTTTTATTGCTATTTTGACAGCAATAACAATAAATGCTCTAAATGACATATAGCATCACTCTTCAAGAATATCGTCATTATCATAGGTGTCTCTCATTAAGACAGTGTCCTGTTCTTCTTCCAACTCGTCATTGGAAAAGACCGGCTCTCTCTCAATTGGCTTAGAAGGTACAGGCTCTTCATACTCCTCTTCTTCATGCTCTTCATACTCCTCTTCTTCATGCTCCTCATTCCTTTGAGAGTCTGATGAAGACTCATCACTACCTGTTGCCATAAACAAATAAAAACATAAGCTCAATACAGATGCTGCAATTTTTAATACGCTACTTTTCTTTTTCATTATCTCTTAATTTTAAACAAATATTCAATAATAACATATCCTGACAACAAGCCAAGAATATAACAGACCATATCCATCCAGTCAAATGTACCTTGCATCAGTCCAAATGCTTGTGCAAGTTCGGAACCTATGGCTACTACTGGCAGAGAAAAAACATACAGCCAACCTTGTTTCAAATCAAAATTCCATATCGCAGATACAAGAAGCACATAAGAACAAAGCCACAGTCCATCAGGCAGGGAATAAACTATCCAGTTGGGCAACGTGCATGATATGCGTACTGAATCAACGTATTCCCTAATATGGAGAGTCTCGCACCAGCGGAACATAACCAATGATTCACTACGAAACATCAGATAAATCATTCCACCTATGAAGAAAAGAAACAAACTTAGTCCAGCTGTGAATACTTTTATTTTAGCCTTTTGCTCCATCTGTCAACCTCTGCTTGGTTATGCTTGTATTTATAATATTTAATCAGGTTTTTGATTGCCAGCTGTGAATCAGCCATAGCTGCAATTTCCCAACATTTTACAGCCATCTCATCACTTTTTTCTACACCATTTCCATTCTTGTACAAAGTTCCAAGATAAGCATACGCTTTATTGTATCCCAACGTAACGGCTTTCTTATAATATTCTACAGCCATACCATAATTCGATTCCTGTTCGTAATAATAACCTAAAAAACAATTGGCTTCAGGGTCGTTAAGTGCTACAGCTTTCGCTAAAAAATCATAAGCCTTGCGTTTGTCTTTTTTTAGATAGTAGTTTCCTAATCTTCTGAAAGCCGTGACATATTCAAATCCCAAGCCTACGGACTTTTCATAAAAAGACAGAGCCTTGATTTTATCATCCACATACATCTTGTCTGCCAAGTCTGCAATAGTCTTTCCATTTCCCTTATCCAAATTATTGACACGTTCAAGATAATTTACAGCAGATGTATAATCATGCTTGTTATAATAGTAATTTCCAAGATTCGTCAAAGAACGATCTGATAGTTTATCAAGATTTAAGGAAAGAAGCGTTTCAACAGCCTTTTCCTGTTCTCCGTTCTCATAATTCATATTGGCATCATTTTCCATTGCCAACACATCTCCCTCAAAAATCGCTTGAGAATAGTAATTTCTTGCCAGTTCGACATTACGCGGCACGCCCAAACCATAATAATAAATATCGCCAATATTACGAAGCGCATTCTCCTGATGGTCATTCGCAGCAATAAGAAATCTACTCAAGGCTTCCTTGTAATCTACAGATGTTCCAATACCATTCAGATACATACTGGCAATATTACATTGAGCCAATGAGTTGCCTAAATTAGCCGCTTTGGAATAATACATGAAAGCTTCTTCCGGATTATCAGACAATTCAGCCAACGACATGATTGCATCCGAATTATTCTGAGCAGCGGACTTTTTCAAATTTACCATAGCTTCTGATTCGTCATATATGTTACTTGATTTATCCAGCAACAGGCAACCTAATCGGAACTGTGCAATATCATCGCCACTATCCGCTAACTTCTTATACTCCTTATACGCTTTATTATAGTCTTTTTTGCGCCCGTTTGAGCCCCAGTAGTAGTCGTCACCTTTACCGGATACCTCTATCCTATAATTATCGACATCGTCACCCACACCGATAGAGATAGCGGAGATGGATTTCGAATAATTCTTCTTGCTGACTTCTATTTTATAGTTTCCCAGCAAAAACACCCTTTCTCCAGTCTTGACTTTTGTATTTGAAGGTTTCAAAGCTCCATCTTCCGGTATAATTCTGAACTCCGCATTTGCCGGATAAGTCATACGAAGACTGCCCCTTAACGATATGTCCAAGATTTGATCCTGATAGGTCAAATCCACAGTTACACTCTTCTTCCAAGAATCACCGTCACCGATACTTGCATCAATCTTATGCAAGCCAGCAGGAAGTTGAATCATGTCGTCCTTAAGTTTACTTACTTCTTTACCGTCAATCTTGAGCTTTGTATTCTTTTCATAACGGAGAGTAAGTATTCGTTTTTCGCTTGTCGGCAAATAAATGGGAGCAATATTCTCAATTACATCATCTCCTTTGACGAAGAAACTGCCTACATGTTCGTTGAACCCTTCAACATTTGTCGTCAACGTATAATCATGAGTACCCTTATCCAGGGGTATATTGAACTCACCGTTTTCGGTGTCGTAAGACTTATCTCCAATCGTTATTTGAGCATTCTTTACGTTTGTCACAATATGAACCACGGTCTGACTGTTTGTTTTTTGAGGCAACAAAGCCGTAACCTGATAAGTATGTTTCCCTACCAAAGGAAATGGGAAATCTATTTCTGTAGGCATAATACTTGGATGCCGAAGTTTGATTTTCTTTGTTCCTTCCGGGACATATACCTGATACTCGCCAGGAATATGTTTTGTTTCTATTACCCATCCTTCAAATGTTGCCCCTTCCAAAACTGGAAGCACCACCTTTACCAAGGCACAAGGATTACCGTTACGGTCAGTACGGGGATTTGTTCTGGCTTGAAGGTCGGACAGTTTCTCCTCGAAGTTCTTGATAATAACTTCTTGTCCAAGACAATTGAATGTCGACATCACCCCTAATAGTATAAAACTGAGAAATTTCATGTTCTTCATCGCCTTTTATTTAAATATCAAAATCGCTTAACTTAAATATCTCGTCTTTCGGCAAACGCTGGTTATTTAATCTGTCAGGCTGCCATGTACGCACATGTATTTGCGGATGCGATTCATCCGAAAAATCCCACAGAAGGAATAGGAAACCGTCATCATGATAATTGTCAGAAGAATATCCTTGATGCAGAGTGACCCCATAGAAATCTACATTTACGGGGTGTCGCATGACTTCAATTTCGTCAAAAGTAACCTTAATTGTCTGATTAGTAGCGAATACACGTTTCAGATTCCCTAAATACTGCTGCTTGTCCTGTTTCTTATAAGTAATCTTGTCCGGCATTTTGATTCCATCCATCGGAGCTCTCTTCACGACTTTTCCAGTAATAATAAGTGCATCGTCACTAAAGACCTGCTCCAAAAAACCCAAATCCTTTTGATTGTAAGCCGTACGAAACTGCTCAACATAGTCAAGTATCAATTGGCGACGTCGCAAGTCTGTCAGTTCAAGGTTGCTTTTGATTACTTCCAAGTACAGATTCATGCTGATGGACAAATAGAAGCTCTCTAAATCACCGTTCTTGTTAAAACTTACAACCGCCTCCTGATACTCATTGTCATTGTACGGTCTATCTCCACGAGGCTTCATTTCCAACGGGATGTTCCTTATCTGGTATCCTGAGCCTGTTTCCAAACATCGTTCCACGATTTCAGATTCTGAACACATGAAAGGAGTGTTTTCCCACAACATAGACAAAGAACGTGTTACAGAAGGCGAAAGAGCCAGTTTTTCAAAATTCAGATTACGTTGTGATGCTTGTGCTTCATTAATTTCAGACAAAAGCAAGGACATTTTTTTCTCAATTTTATCTTTCAAAATTTGATTGTCCAAACCATCTGATATGACAACATTCACTGTATTTCCTGCATAAACGAAGCTGCACATTGCCAACAGAAAGAATAAAGAAAGCATTTTCTTCATCAATATCATTATTTTATTATTTCCAGCCATATAGAACCGCATTTTTTATAATTGTCAATACTGTCAGGAGTTAGTTCCCTTAGATTATAATATCCATTATCTGTTCTCAGCAAACAAGCCACCACATCGCCAGTTTGTGAATATATGAACATATGAAATTTACCGGTTTTCGGTAATGTCGCATATTTACCGTAACGATTCAGGCGGTCTTTAGTTTTCAAGTTCTCTACAAAAGGCTTTATCTCATCAAATTTTTTAATAAGTACCATTTCTTCTTCCACATCATTTAATTTATAAGAACGTGAATCTTCATCCATGCTTACATTCGCTTCCGTAACTGTACATTCCGTCAAATCAATCACTTGCACTTTAGTGACAGTAGGTTTATCATTTCCCTTAACCGGAACAGGTGTTGTACTCTCTTCTTTCTGCCTGACCAGATCAGACTTGTTTATGTACACAAATACGCGATGCTGACTACCCCTCTTTGCATTGATTTCCTTTATGTAGTCAAACAACGAAGTGTCAGAGGCTTTTTGTGACAAATCAGATACCTTTAACCAATTTTCAATTGAAGCCTGCAACAAAGTCATTGCACCGTCCTTTGCTTGCTCTTGTTCCGGCATTGTAGCTTCTGCATAGATATAATTACCGGACTTCTTAATCTCATTGATTTGATTTACTGTCAAGTCCTTTCCCTGCCCTAGAACAGAAAGCGAAATGCTCAGACAGGATACGAATACACCTATCTGTAATTTTAACTTCATCGTTATTTTTCTTTATTTTTATACTCTTGATATAAACTCCGTATATTATGTGTGGGTATGAATGCATTTAATGTAGCAGTCAGCCTTACTGCAGGATTGCTAATAAAATCTTTTGGTACCGTTACTGATAGCAAATGATTGTAACCCATATTCTTATTTTCTGCCAATACTACAGCTTTGATGTTTTCAGCCGTTTCATTTTCAATGGCAAAATATACATTCATATCTTCATTTAAGCAATAGCTGACCCATTTTGACACGCTGACTGTAAAGGTTATGGATTTAAAACCATAGAGAGACTGCTCTATTTGGAGTTCTCGTCCATATCCGAGATTGGGGATATGAAACAGATTGGCAATGGAGTAACCAAGATGGGATTCATCGTACACAACATAAAACATCTCATCGTTTTTAAAATAATAACGAGAATCAATCAATTCAGCAAGTTCGTAATGCTTGACAGGATTTGTCACATATACACTGTCGTCCAACTTAATCATATCTGTAAAGTTTTCGACTAACTGAAGTGAATCTGGATATTTCTTGACAGACCGATAAAGCGTTTTTTGGATTTCATTCAAAGGCATGCCTGTTAGCAATTCGCACCATATTGGAAAAGCGACTGACAATCTATCCACTCCATTTTTGCTCCACGTAGCTTCGTAATATTTGTCATCAACCTTTGATAGTCTAAAATCAGCCCCATCAATCAAGGAATCCCATCCCTTATAATTCCCTAATAAAAAGATGAACTTGTCATCTTGCATCTTCCGGCTACGCTGGTTATCGTCAAGAATAAGGCTTAATTCCAAAAAATAGCGTTCAATGAATTCCAAAACATCTTTGCTTTCAGTTTTCAATTCATCCGGAAAGAGACGAAAGCCAATGTGTGTTATAGTCCCTTTATCATTAATATTTGCATATAAAGGCTGATTATGGAGAACACCGGCTTCTATACTCATGTTTTTTTGTCCGAGTTTCGGCAAGAATTGTATCTTCTCTGCAAGCGATTCCAACAAATCAGTCTTGAATTTTGCATTCTGAGCATACAGATTGCAAAATCCAGACATGAATAAGAATATATAAACAAAATATCTCATTTCTGATGCTATAAACCAATGATAATACTGCCTTTCACGGTATTTTTCTCATTATACCAAACTCCCTGCACAAGTTTACCGTTCACATATTCTCCAATAATATAATCACCCGGCTCTGCCATACGTTTTTGAGAATCCCGTTTGTCAATAAGATGCTTTTCCTTGAAAGTCATACGTCCATTTTCATCATGAGGCAAACCGTTTTTTATTCGTCCCTTATATGTGGCGTACCCCAAATCAAGGCTATTCCTGACAGATGTAACGGTTTCTTTGGTAGGTTTTGCTTCTTCTTTTTCAAGCGTTGGTTCAACAACTTGTTCCATTACTTCCGATTCTGATTCTACTGGGGTTTCTTCAATCACCTCTGAAACAGAAGGTGAAGCTAATTCAGCATTATTATTGTTCTTAGGAGACATGAAAAAGAAACAACCTGTGCCCAGTATAGCAGCCACTGCCAACAGTCCTGACAAAGTCTTTCCGTTCTTATTCCACCAACTTCTTGGAGGAGGGCATTCGAACAGAGGCTTTCCACATTCCTTGCAAACAAATTCTTCGCGTCCACTTATCTGTTGCCTTTCTTTAGCCTTAGACTTGGGACAATTGTCATTCATACACAATCCATATCTCACAATTTTATACTTATTATTAGTTGCCATATCTGATTTATGTTTTGAATCGTTAACTATATTAACATTAAATTATTACCTTACAGGAGGTATAGGAGGCATACCACTGTTAACTGGAGGCATGGGAGGTACTACAGGAGCAAATAGACTGCTCAATACAGAAACCTGACCAGCCGGCATCCATGCCGGCATCCCCTCCATCCATACCAGTGTCTGGGCTGTAAGCTGTCCAGTCTTAACCATTTGAACACACATTTCCCTATTGAACGGACCGTACTGTTGTCCTCCGACATACAACATCACTTTGATGTCAGGTTCAACAGGCGGAGCAGGAGGCATAACTGGCACACCGGGAGGTAATGGAGACGTAGTCATTCCACTGCTTGAATGAGGTTGTGTGGAACCGGACTGCTGTATTGAAGTGGACTGAGCTATTGTTACCTGAGTGTCTTTTGCAGCTATTTCTTCTGCATTTTCTGATGCAAAGAGTGAAGGAAATTGCCGTCCAAGTCCTTCGCTATGCAAAAGTATAGCATTTCCCTCATCAGTCACGCTATTACCTGTATTCAGGAAATTTTCATAACGCTGTTTATATGGCTTCATCCAATCAACTGCACGCATCGGGAAACAATAAGAAACTGTTATGATAGACAGTTCATCCTTACGCACACTTTTACGGTTCACCACAATAGTCGTACGAGCTGTACTTTGATTGAACGAATTCTTAAATGCAGTTTCAAGTTTGTCTGCAAAACCTTTTAACAATATATTGTCATCTGGTGAAGGAATGGAAACCAAAATTGTCTTTTTGTTGATGCTGGCTGGATTAGTAGGACTCAGATTGCCTTCGTTATTACGTAAATGCAATTGTATCTGGTCGTTATTCAGAATTAGATATACGCCACTTTGAGCAACAATTTTTGATGCAAAAGCCTTGATGTCATCATCTGTTTTTAATTTCTGACGGAGTTGAGTAAGTATATTCAACCCCAATACCTTATTATCTGAATCTGCCTTTTCATCGTGTTTTGTTTTCACTATCTGCGAGAGCTTCACATCGAAAGCGTCCTTTATTTCATCAACAGAAATGTTATTGGCTAAAATTCCAAAATTTATAAAGTCACTTTCCGGTAAAATAGTGTCTTAGCCTAAAAAAGGTTGACTGTTTTTTAAGTTAAACCTGAAGCCTGTT
>OGOS01000648.1_pt1 | contig 27028 bp, 18 predicted proteins | sample 1552701 | NCBI WGS metagenome assembly OGOS01 (sample SAMEA2580128, study PRJEB22360) | human gut metagenome | biome: human gut; feature: human-associated habitat; material: faeces | place: Denmark | collected 2008/2010
AGTTGGTAGAGCACCTGACTCTTAATCAGGGTGTCCAGGGTTCGAACCCCTGAAGGCGCACTAAGAACACTGTTTTTGCGGACAAAGCGATTGCCGCGGGGACGGTGTTTTTTATGTTTTACGGGAAAGTGAAAAATAAAGGTGTCTGGGAAATAGAGAGAAATGAAGTATTTACGCCCTTGCGGAGAAAGTTCCACAAGGGCGTAAAAGTATTTTATGCTGCTGATAGCGCTTGAAGAACACAGGGTCAAGCTGGTAAATATCTTCATGCAGGAGAGAAGACTGCTGTGCAAGATGCAGATAAACTCTCTTTATAACCAGTCATCACACTTTATACAAACCATCCTGATAACATTGAAATCCCTCCCTGTTGGAAAGAGTTGATGACATTGAATTTTTATAAGTCGGAAACATATAAGACATTGCAAGAAAAAGAAAAGGGTTTGTGAAAAGATTTTAACGCTTTTCGTATCAAAATATGCACTATGGCTTCTGATTATGTTATACTCTATACTCAGTGTATTGTCGAAAGAAGAGGAATAAGTCAAATATCTGGGTTCCGGTCTGGTCAAAGGAGGTTACGGTATCGAATGAAAAAAATACTAAAAAGAACAGGAAAAATATTTTGCCTTTTCCTGCTGATCGTGGTGCTGGTAAATATACTTTCACCTCTTTTTTGCAGGAAACCGGACGAAACATATGTGGAAAGTCTGAGAAAGACAGAATTTACATCAGAGACAGCAGGCGTAGAAAGGATTTGCTGCATTGACGATAATGAAGAGGCACTTTTGTGGAGGCTTCGTATGATTGGCACTGCGAAGGAGAGCATTGTACTGTCTACCTTTGACTTACGCGCGGATGATAATGGCACTAAAATTCTTGCCGCATTGAATTGCGCTGCGGCAAGAGGTGTGAAGATTCAGTTATTGATCGATGGAATTTATCAGCAACTGTTTCTGGCTGGAAGCAGCGATTTCCAGGCTCTGGCATCATATGAGAATGTGGAAGTGGGAGTTTACAATCCGGTGACACCGGTCAATCTGTTTAAGGTGAATTATCGCATGCATGATAAATATCTGATCGTGGATGAGAAAATGTATCTGCTGGGCGGACGCAACAGCAATGATATCTTTCTGGGGGATCAGACAAAAGGCATTAATGAAGACAGAGATATCCTGGTGTATGATACATCAGAAGGACAGGGAGAGTCTCTGAACCAGCTTGAGGATTATTTCCATAAAATATGGAAGGAAAGCTGTGTGAGCATTAAAAACGGCAAACAATCTTCCAGATATACGGATGCATACCGGCACATGGAAGAAATTTACATATCTCTGCTGAAAAGGTACAATGATATAGAAACCTACAGTGCATGGGAAAAGGATACGATAGAAGCAAACAAGATCACTCTGATCAATAATGGAATTGAGGCGGGACGAAAAACACCGCAGGTTCTCCAGACAATTCAGTATCTTACTGAAAATGCAGATCATGTAATAATACAGACTCCTTATGTGATCTGTAATGGTTACATGTATGATGTATTGCAGGGGATTTCAGATCATGCAAAGCTTCAGATCGTGCTGAATGCAGTGGAAAAAGGCTCTAATCCATGGGGCTGTACAGATTATCTTAATCAGAAAAAGAAAATTCTGGAAACAGGGGCAGATGTGTATGAACTGATGAATGATTATCCGGTTCATACAAAAGCTGTGCTGATAAATGACCGTCTGTCAGTAGTAGGTTCCTATAATCTGGATATGCGAAGTACTTATCTGGATACGGAACTGATGCTGGTAATTGACAGCGAAAAACTGAGTCAGCAGATTCACGAAACAGAATCAGATTATATGGAAAAAAGCAAAGAGGTACTTGCAAACGGTCAGGAAACCGAAGGCGCAAAGTACCAGGGGAAAGTGTTGAATCGGAAAAAGAAGTTATACTACGGCGTGCTCAGGATTATCATTCGTCCTCTTCGGCAGCTGCTTTAGAGTGTGTTTGGAAAATCATTCCCAAAATCTCCTGCAAATTGTGACGCACATCTTGCGTAAAGCATTTTTCAGACACGTTCTAGAAAATAATATCACAAGTATATGTCATATAAATGTTCAGTAGCTGAAAAAAGGCGTTGTCAATCAGACTGCAGAAGATTAAAATAGACATAAAAGCAGCTGTTACAACTGTTGTTGATGTAAAGGAGGAAAAGCTTTTATGAACTTAAAGAAATTTGTGCTGGAAGGTAATCCTGTATGCAGAAAGGAAGCTGTGATCGTGGGCGATCATTTCAGGATTACAATGCTGACAACTGCCCTGATCCGTTTTGAGTATAGCGAAGACGGAGGATTTGAGGACAGAGCAACACAGATGGTATGCAATCGTGATTTCCCGGTGCCGGAATTCAGGGTGAGCGATGGCGGTGAGGAATTACATATTTACACCAAAGACCTGGAAATCCACTATGACAGGCAGAAATTTTCTCCAAGCGGTCTGATGATACGTGTAGCGGGTGGAAAAGCCAGCGAGCGCGTGTGGCATTATGGTGATGAACCAAAAGATCTGCTGGGAACAGCCAGAACCCTGGATGAAGCAGACGGTGAGATTCCGCTGAGTCATGGAATTATGTCCAGAAACGGTTTTTCAGTGCTGGATGATTCCCACACAATGGCTATGGGCGAAGATGGAATGGTAGAGCCACGTCAGGGAAACAGAGCAGACTTTTATTTCTTTGGATATGGTCACAGATATGTGGAATGTCTGCAGGATTTTTACAGATTATGTGGAAAAACACCTCTGCTTCCAAGATATACGTTCGGAAACTGGTGGAGCAGATATCACAAATACACAGAGACAGAGTACAAAGAACTGGTAGAGCGTTTTGAGAAAGAAGAAGTGCCATTTTCTGTTGCAGTTGTAGATATGGACTGGCATCTGGTAGAGGATGTACCTCCTGTATATGGAAGCGGATGGACAGGATATACCTGGAATAAGAAGTTTTTCCCCAATCCGCCTGAATTTATGGACTGGCTGCACAAACATGGATATAAGATCACACTGAACGTACATCCGGCAGATGGAGTGCGTGCTTATGAAGAAGCCTATCCGAGAGTTGCAGAGAAGATGGGAATTGATCCTGCAAGTAAGGAACCGGTACTTTTTGATATGACAGATCCGAAATTCATTGAGACATATTTTGAGGAACTGCATCATCCGATGGAAGAAGAGGGAGTAGACTTCTGGTGGCTTGACTGGCAGCAGGGAACTGTAACCAAGGTTCCGGGACTGGATCCGCTCTGGATGCTGAACCACTATCACTATCTGGACAGCAAGTGGAAAGGAAAACGTGCGCTGACTTTCTCAAGATATGCAGGTCCAGGAAGCCACAGATACCCGGTTGGTTTTTCCGGTGATACGTTCATTACCTGGGAGAGTCTGAAATTCCAGCCATATTTCACAGCAAATGCCAGCAACATCGGTTTTGGATGGTGGAGTCATGATATCGGTGGACATATGTTGGGATACAGAGACGACGAGCTCACTGCAAGATGGGTACAGCTTGGAGTCTTTTCACCAATGAATCGTCTGCACAGCACAGATAACCCGTTTAATGGAAAAGAACCGTGGAAATACAACCAGATTGTAGAAACAGTAATGAAGAATTTCCTGAAACTGCGTCATAAGCTGGTTCCGTATCTTTACACCATGAACCGTCGTGCAAGCAGAGCGGGACTGCCGCTGGTACAGCCGATGTATTATCTGGAGCCGGAGCGTGAGGAAACCTATGAAGTACCGAACAACTATTATTTCGGCACAGAGATGATGGTATCTCCAATCACAGATAAGCTGGATCCGGTAACAGGACTTGCAGGCGCAAAGACATGGATCCCGCAGGGAATCTGGTATGATTTCTTTAACGGAAGAGCATATAAGGGCGGCAGAAAAGTGGATCTCTGGAGAGATATTTATGAGATGCCGGTACTTGTGCGTGAAGGCAGCATCATTCCACTGAAGGACATGGAAGGATATGATAATTCCATTGAGAATCCTGAGAAACTGGAAGTACTTGTATATCCTGGAGAATCAGGAGAATTTGTACTCTGGGAAGACGGTGGGGACACACCGGAAGACCTGGATGAGAACTGGGTGTCCACCAGAATGACGAAGACTGCAGATGAGAATGGAACAGTATTTATTATAGAAGCTGCACAGGGAAATACAGCAGTGATCCCGCAGAAACGTTCCTGGAAGATCCGCTTCTGCAACATTCAGGACAAACCGCAGGAGGTTACTGTAAACGGACAGGTATATAAGGATGCAGAGTTCGCAGAGGATAAGAAGCTTCATGGAACAATAGTGATCCTGAAGGATGTGCCGGCAGATGCACAGGTGAAGGTTACTTTTGCGGCAGATGCAGCTGTTTATCAGAGAGATTATGCAGAAGAGGTCTATGAGATTCTGGAAAAAGCACAGATTACCTATGCACAGAAGACAGAGGTTTATAAAGTAGTGAAAGAGCTGGGCACAGAGGCAGTGCCAGTTCTGGTATCCATGAATTTGAATCCGTCATTGCTTGGGGTACTGATGGAGATTCTTACAATGGGAATTTAACCGAATCAAGCTAGTGTGCCAACAAGTTGATTTCTCGAACAATCTTGCGTCTAAATTTCTTATTTCCGCGTTGTCGTCGGTCGCCGTAGCCACCGCTACGCCTCCTTCCTCCGCCTTGAAATAAGAAAATTTATCCTGCAAGATTGTTTCAAGAATCAACTTGTCGGCACACTAGCAGCTGAGGATTCTTTTTTGTATAATAAGAAGCAGTTATGATTTTCTGGAATTGTTATAGTAATAAAATTGTTATGGCAATGAGAGGTGGAAAGGAGACATATTATATGGCTGCAATATATCTGGCACCGTTTTATCTGTTGGTGTGTGTATATATCCTGCTTCGCAGCCTGCACTGGTTTCAGGTATTGCATACGGTTTTTCGGAATGTGTGGGTGTGCAGGGGGATTGGACTTGTATATTTATTTGTAGTGTTTAGTATACTGATCGCATTTATGGCACCTGCATCAGGATTCAGGAGATTTATGAAGCTTCTGAGTAATTACTGGCTCGGTGTTTTGATGTATACACTTATGACTCTGGGAATCGCGGATGGATTGAGACTGTTACTGAAATATCCTCTTAGAAATTTTGCCTTTCCGGGGCGAGAATTGCTTTTCAGCAATATGGGAACTGCTGTTGTGGGAGCTGTCTGTGCGGTGATCATTTCAACAGTCAGTATTTACGGAGTGCTCAGTGCCGGAAATATACATACAACGAAGTACAATATTTCTGTTGATAAAAAGGCAGGAAATATGAAGGAATTAAATGTGGTTCTGATCGCAGATCTTCATCTGGGATATAATATTGGATGCAAGCAGATGGAGCAGATGACAGAGAAGATCAATGAGCAGAATCCGGATCTGGTGGTAGTGGCAGGAGATATTTTTGACAATGAATATGAGGCACTGGATGATCCGGAAAAACTGGCAGAGATATTGAGAGGAATTCGGTCGAAGTATGGTGTGTATGCATGTTACGGAAATCATGATATTCAGGAAAAGATCCTGGCAGGCTTCACCTTTGGCAGTAAGGAAAAGAAAGAGAGTACCCCGGAGATGGATGAGTTTCTGGAGAAAGCGGGGATTACGCTTCTGAGAGATGAATATGTGCTCATCGATGATTCCTTTTATCTGTATGGCAGACCGGATTATGAGCGTCCCGGACGGGGGATTGATAAACGAAAGACTCCGCAGGAAATCACAGAGGGTATGGATGTGTCACTGCCAGTGTTGGTTATCGATCATGAGCCGAGAGAACTTCAGGAACTGGCGGATACAGGTGTGGACGTAGATCTCTGCGGACATACCCATGACGGACAGGTATTTCCGGGAAATATTGTGATCAGATTCTTCTGGGAAAATCCCTGTGGTTATCTGAAGAAAGGAAATATGCATAATATCGTTACATCCGGTGTAGGGCTTTTTGGACCGAATATGAGAGTTGGGACTAAAAGCGAAATCTGTGATGTCAGCATATGTTTTAACTGAATCAAAAAGTAAGTCCCCGGCTTCAACTGCCTGTTGATTTTTGCGGTTGGAGCCGGGGACTTGTCTGTTTTGTTACTCTTAATCTGAGTTTATGCTCAGTCGAGAGCTTTCTCACTTATTTCTTCCAGAAGGTCTTTTTTCAGATCCCAGAGTTTCTGAGAAAGATCTACATATACTTTCTGAGGATTTACGAAACGTCTGGATTCATCCCAGAGAGTATTCTGCTCTTTCTGGCAGTATTCGCGAAGCTCCATAACAGATGGAGATTCATAGACCCGTTTACCTTCTCTGATGACAGGAACGAGAAGTTCGCGTACTTCATAGGTTCCGCCGAGAACTTTTGTCTTTTTCCAGGTATCGATTGGATCAAAGAGAACCATGTTCTGGTCTGCATCAAGCTTTTCATCAGCAAGGCAGATAAGATCTGCCCTGATTTTTCCGGTTTTCTTATTATAGAGACGATATACGGTTTTATTTCCAGGGTTGGTTACTTTCTCTGTGTTTTCGGAAAGCTTGATCTTAGGTGTAAATTCGGTACTGTCTGCATCTTTGACAGCAGCAAGTTTGTATACACCGCCGAATGCAGGATTATCGTTGGCAGTGATCAGTCGTGTTCCGACACCCCAGGAATTAATCTTGGCATCCTGAGCCTTCAGGCTCTCAATGAGATATTCGTCCAGATCGCTGGAAGCGGAAATAACTGCATCATCAAATCCGGCAGCAGCAAGCATCTTATATGCTTCTTTGGAAAGGTAGGCAAGATCACCACTGTCGATACGGATACCGTATTTGGTAAGCGGAATACCTTCTTCGCGCATTTCCTCAAATACACGGATTGCATTTGGAACACCGGATTTCAGGACATCATAGGTATCTACCAGTAAGGTGCAGGCATTCGGATAAAGTTTGGCATAGGTTTTGAATGCGGTATATTCATCCGGGAAGCTCATGATCCAGCTGTGTGCGTGAGTTCCAAGGACCGGTACGTCGAACATTTTGCCTGTGAGAACACAGGAAGTACCGGCACATCCACCGATGATTGCGGCACGTGCGCCAAAGATACCTGCATCCGGTCCCTGGGCACGACGCAGACCAAATTCCATGATCGCATCACCCTTTGCAGCATAGCAAACGCGGGCTGCTTTGGTAGCAATGAGGCTCTGGTGATTGATGATATTCAGGATTGCTGTCTCTACAAGCTGAGCTTCCATGATAGGTGCTACAACTTTGACAAGCGGTTCTCTTGGGAAGACAACTGTTCCCTCAGGAATTGCATAGATATCACCTGTGAAACGGAAGTTGCTTAAATATTCAAGGAAGTCCTCTTCAAAAATATTCAGGCTTCTGAGATATTCGATATCTTCATCTGTGAATTTAAGATTCTCAATATATTCAATCATCTGTTCCAGTCCGGCAGTGATGGCAAATGCACCTCCGCATGGATTGGTACGGTAAAACATATCGAAGATAACAGTCTGGTTTGTTGGGTTCTTAAAATAGCCCTGCATCATAGTAAGTTCATAAAGGTCTGTGAGCAGAGTAAGATTATTAGCTCTCATATATAGCTCTCCTTTTGGGTTCATAATAATATCTCGGGTGTAACTGTTTATCGCAATTTACAGATATCAGGCCAGGGCTGAATAGCTTTTGACCTCAGTATCATAATATATAGTCTGGAGAAATTATTATTAAGATTTTCTGCTGCTTTGATCTCTATAGCAAGTTTCTAGTGTGCCGACAAGTTGATTCTTGAAACAATCTTGCGTCAACCTGTCGGCACACCAGTTACGAGAATTGTTATATTTAAGAAAGAGTATATCAGAAGCAGCAATAAGTTTTTATTGATTATAGCATAATTTTTCCCAGAGTACATAAAAAAACTCCGGGAAATAGGCGGTATTTTCATGTTTTTGAAGAAAAATAAAAAAAATTAAAAAAATTTCAAAAAAGGGGTTGCATTTTTTGAAAGACTATTATATAATACCAATTGTCGCGAACGAAGTAGCGAAAACAAAACATAAAGGGCTATCGCCAAACGGTAAGGCAACGGACTCTGACTCCGTCAGTTCAAGGTTCGAATCCTTGTAGCCCTGCTACATGAGGCACCTCGGTATGAGGTGCTTTTTTGTGCTATAAGAGAAACTGAAATTTTTTGGAAGTGAAAGGTAAGATTAAGATGGAAAATTCGGGTAAAAAATATCAGATAGATACAGAAGAAAATAAAATGTTCTTAGGTGAATTGCAGAAAAATCTTTTAAATTTTGGAAAAGGATTTTTATCACCGGGAGGAAGTGCTTATTTCCTTGGGGATGATGGAACACCATGGAAAGACAGAAACAGAGAAACATGGATCACATGCCGTATGGTCCATGTATATAGTATGGGAATCATGCTTGGGGATAAAGAAAGTCCGGCACTGGTCCATGGTGCTGTACATGGATTACTGGAAGAACTGAAAGATTGTGAAAATGGAGGATGGTATCCGGGAATTACACCGGATAATAAATTCCTGCCAGATAAACAGTGTTATGCTCATGCATTTGTTCTTCTGGCTGCTTCTTCTGCTTTGCTGGCAGGAGAAAAAGATGCAGAAACTCTGCTTAAAGATGCATTGGAATTATTTGATAAACGGTTCTGGGATGAAAAACAGGGACTTACTTATGATACCTGGAATACAGAATTTACAGTTCTTGATGATTATCGCGGTCTTAACGCAAATATGCATACAGTAGAAGCGTTTCTGGCAGTAGCAGATGCAATAAAAGAAGAAAAGTACAGAATACGTGCAGGAAGAATTATAGATCATGTTATTGGATGGGCAAGCGCAAATGACTGGAGAATACCTGAACATTTTACAAAGGAATGGAAAGCTGATCTTGATTGCAATAAAGAATGTCCTGCTGATCGTTTTAAACCTTATGGAGCAACACCGGGACATGGAATTGAGTGGGCCAGATTGATCGTGCAGTGGGCATATTCTTCTTATAAAGATACCCCTGATTCTGCAGAAGTATATTTAAAAGCTGCAGAGAAACTCTACAACAGAGCAGTTGAAGATTCCTGGAATGTGGATGGAAATCCTGGAATTGTGTATACGACTGACTGGGATGGAAAACCTGTTGTTCATGACAGAATGCATTGGACATTGGCAGAGGCAATCAATACATCAGCAGTCTTATGGCATATAACTCATAAGCAGAAATATGCAAAAGATTATGAAGAGTTTATGAGATACCTGGATGATAAGGTATTGGATCATAAAAATGGTTCCTGGTTTCATCAGTTGGATGAAAATAATAATGTGATAGGAACAGTATGGCCGGGAAAATCAGATGTATATCATGCTTTTCAGTCAACCTGGATACCATATGGAACACCATATATATCAATTGCTTCAGATGTAAAACAGTATATGGAAGTATGCCATCAATAAAGTAAGTGTTTATTTGTACCCGGCGTACAAGATTTCTGTAAAATGCAGCCAGAACCTGACGGAACAAGGTTCTGGCTGCATTTTACTTCAGGATGATAAAAAGAATGATGTGGGTAACTATTTTTTAATCTCCGGCTGGAATTCTTTTACATCTTTGGCAATCTCGCCGCTTAACAGGAGCATGCAGATCAGGTTCGGGATAGCCATCAGTGCGTTGGCGATATCGGAGAAGTTCCATACCAGTTCTAATGTCTGGGTTGCTCCAGTGTAAACTACAAGTGAGAAAACAATTCGATAGATCATATTCCATTTATGGGTTCCCATTAAATATTCAAAAGCTTTTTCTCCATGATATTCCCATCCAAGTATTGTGGAAAATGCAAATAAGGCGATACCGATTGTTACGAGATAGCCACCTGCTTTTCCAAGTACTGTAGAAAAGGCTGCGATTGTTAAGGCAGAGCCGACATAAAGCTGACCTGTTGACGGGTCAATCTGTCCAAGTACACCAGAACTTGCAATAGCAAGACCTGTGATCGTACAGACAACGATAGTATCCCAGAAGGTTCCGGTCATGTTTATGTAGCCCTGACGTACAGGATTATCAGTGGTTGCTGCGGCTGCTGTGATTGCAGCGGAACCCATACCAGCTTCATTGGAGAAGACACCACGTGCAACACCGAATCTCATGGCATTCATCATGGAAGCAACGATGGAACCGCAAAGTCCGCCGCCCACTGCTTTTACGGAGAAAGCCATTTTGAAGATCATGGCCAGACCGGAAGGCAGATTGGAAATATTTCCAATGATTACGATCAGACCGCAGATAACGTAAAAGATTGCCATGGTAGGAACAACAACAGCGGAAACTTTGGAGATGGATTTGATTCCGCCTACAATGATGACCAGGGATAAAACAGTGATTACAACTCCGGAAATCTGTGTCGGCACATTAAATGTGGAGTGAAGTGCGCTGGCAATGGAGTTGCCCTGTGTCATGTTTCCGATACCAAAGGAAGCGATAACAGCAAAAAGTGCAAACAGCCATGCAAGAATGGCACCAAAGGTTTTGTTTTTCAGTCCTTTTTTCATGGTGTACATAGGACCGCCGCTCATTTCGCCTTTTGCATTGACTTCACGATATTTGATGGCCAGCATACATTCACTGAATTTGGAAGTCAGACCGAAGGCTGCGGAAATCCACATCCATACCAGAGCTCCGGGACCACCGGAAACCATGGCTGTGGCAACACCAACGATATTTCCGGTACCGATGGTGGCTGCCAGTGCGGTTGTCAGTGCGGAAAAAGGTGATACATCTCCCTGTCCGCGGCTCTTGGTGCGGGCTTCCTTGCTGAGTGTGCTTTTCAGTGCATAGCCAAGGTTACGCCATGTAAGAAATCTGGTGCGCACAGTCAGGAAGATACCGGTTCCGACCAACAGGATCAGCATCACCGGTCCCCAGACAAAGTCATCAATTCTGGTAACAATTTCTTTATAAAATACTTCGAAGATTTACAGAGCTGAATATCCGTAGCTGCTGACAATGGCATCGATTTTCTGCTGCCTCTGACACATTGGACATTTTGTAGATGAATAGGAATGATAGTCCGGTATATCTTTGGTGTTAAAAATAGAATATACAGGGAGAGAAGCCACGCTGTCTACTCTGCTGAATATGGCTGCGATACCTCTGATAGTGCCTCCGTAATACAGAATGCTCTCGATTGCTTTGGACAAAGTAGAGCCTGTGGTAATCGAACCATTGAGGATCAGTACATTTTTGCCCTTGATCATTGGCTGAAAATTATCACGGAAGATAATCTGTCCGGAATTGCTGGATTCAGGAGTAATCACGTAGATCGTCTGATGAGCATTCAGGGAAAAAATGCCGGCTTTGGTAAGTTCTTCAGAAAGATATGCGCCAATTACTTCCAGTCCGTCCATACAGATAATGGTATCAACAGGAGTAGATACTTCATAATTAGCAGCCAGTTCGTGAGCAATATTCTGTGCTTCGGCAGTTCTGGATTTCATAGTTGTAAGATCCAGATAGTGAGTGATATGTGACTGAGATGTGACGAAATGTCCGGGAATTACCTTCAGCTGAATGCGGCTGTCACCACGGGCGTAGATTTTTGTCATGTTTTCCAGATTCATAAGAATACCTCCCTCGTTGAAAAAAAACGTGTAACTGTTCAGTAGCTTTGCGGTTAGTAGACCATTGAACAGTTATAAATCAGTACACTAATCTTATAAAACATTGTAGCATTGTTTTTCCGAAAAATAAATAATATTGTACAAAATCAATAAAAAATTATGCGATATGTATGAAGATTGTTAATAAAATACCAAAAAACATATAACGATGATCCCCTGGTGCGTTGATGGAAGTATTATTTACGAGGGTTGCTATAGATTGGTTGTGAGTTATGGAGAATGGAATAAACAGTGATGGGTGTGGAAATGGGAAACAGAAGAGAATATTCTATAGAAGTAATATATGTGAAATGATATAATGATTTTCAGTCTATTATTGACTGTCAGAAAAAGAGAAAAGATGAGATAAAAAATGTATACAGCAGAACGAATAGAAGAATTGGATGAAAATAGGAGCCTGATAAAAGTGACAGATTAACAGCCTGATATTTTGACTGCGAAAAGTGAATAATCATAAGAAAATCTTAAGAATTTGTCCCTTTCATATTAAGAAGCTTCGATTATTCTAATATCAGAAATACAAAATAAGAAGCCGGGGTGTCTGTACATGAGAGATTTCAGACTGGCATTTCGGATGATGAGGGAGGTGTATAAAGTGGCGAATATTCTTGTCTGTGATGACGATAAAGACATTGTAGAGGCAATCGGTATTTATCTGGAGCAGGAAGGGTATACGGTCATAAAAGCCTATGACGGTGTGGAGGCGATTAACGTATTGCGCAGTCAGCCGGTGGATCTGCTGATCATAGATATTATGATGCCGAAGCTGGATGGCATCCGGGCTACTTTGAAGATAAGGGAAGAGAATCCTCTTCCGATTATTATTCTTTCTGCAAAATCAGAAGATGCAGATAAGATCCTTGGATTAAATGTAGGAGCAGATGATTATGTAACCAAGCCCTTTAATCCCCTGGAACTGGTGGCAAGGGTGAAATCACAGCTTCGAAGATATACAAGGCTGGGAGCAGCAATACCTGTGGAGAATGCTCATATCTACGAGACAGGAGGTCTGAGCATAAACGATGACCTGAAGGAAGTCAGGGTGGACGGTGATGTGGTGAAGCTGACACCCATTGAGTACAATATCCTGCTTCTGCTGATGAAGAATCAGGGAAGGGTATTTTCCATTAATCAGATCTACGAAAACATCTGGAATGAGGAAGCAGTTGCAGCAGATAATACAGTGGCAGTGCATATCCGGCATATCAGAGAAAAAATTGAGATTAATCCAAGGGAGCCAAGATACCTGAAGGTTGTGTGGGGACTTGGATATAAGGTGGAAAAAATTTAACCAAATCAAGTAAGTCCCCTGCTTCAATTGCGAAAAGCAATAAGCAGTGGGTGGGGACTTGCTTGTATCAGGAGGCGTGCAAGCGCATTCTGATAAACTGCGAAGCAGTTATTTGGTTATGAGCAAGTAGCAAAGCGGATTGCGAATATCCGCTTGACAAAGCAATAAATTAAATAAAAAAGGAAAGGGACAAACATTATGAAGGGAAAAGGATACAGAAGCAGTTCTGTCAAGGCAATCTGGATCGTGATCGCGCATCTGGCAGCAGTTGCAGCAGCAGTCTGTGCAGCTATGTTTGTGATGATCTATCAGACTGGAATCCGCCTGGATGACAGAGGCAAAAGTTACACAGAATCAGAAGCATTTGAGAAACAGGTCAGCAACAGAGGATCAGATATTCTGGTCAGTCTGGCAGCGCAGGATGACATTAACTATCTGAAAAATGCTGGTTCATCGGCAGTGATCGATCTGGCAGAATTTGAGAAAAAAGGAAACACCCGTGATTCCATCAGAGACCTTTCTCTGAAAAATACTTCCGGGCTTGCGTACTCTGTAAGTGATCTTCTGGAGTGGGGAAAAGACTGGGAGGCAAACTATTATGAAGGTGTTTATGACGAAGATTCACAGGTCATAAGATGTGAATCTTCTGACGGAACCAGCCACTATTTTTATCGGACTGACTTTAAAAAGATGGTGGCAGATGGAACACTGAAAATTAATTACAATACAGATTTTCTTGAAGAAGATGATTTCGAATCAAAGACCGAGTCCGAGAAACTGGATACCGTAGCAGATGAACTTTATTACAGATATACCTCACAATCAGAGAATATCGGCAACGTTACGGATACCAGAACAAACACAGAATATCCGGGATGTTTTTTCGTAGAACTGAGTCAGCTGGACGAGAAATTTGCACCACAGGGAGCTGAGAATATCCTGGATGCGGTAAACAAAAGCACGGAATGGAATGGGAGACTGGAGGATGCATATAAGGAGTTATTCACACTTCTGGACTGCATCCGTGCCATACAGTCAGATGAACAGTTCAATGATTATGAAACATCACTGGCATCCGTCTTTCACAGCGTGGGAGACTATACCGAAGGGAGTACCAACCTCACATATCTTTTCGCAGATAAAGAAACACAGACAATCTATACAAATAAAAAAGCGTACAGCAGTTACGCACAGCTGGAGCAGAACCTTGAGAAAATATTTAAGGAAAAAGCATATGCAGTTGTTTACCCGGAATTAAGTGAGTGTGTTACAAATATTCCGGGTGCAGATCTGCAGGTGTGGAATCATACCATTGCTCAGAGCTTTGACACAAAGGATTTTGTGTTTGCAGTTTCGGTTGATACGAAATTTTCTGTGGCAGATTCCATGGCTGATGAGGCAGAAAACTATGAGACATATTCAAAGCTTATGTTTCCGATGCTGGCAGGAGCAATCTTCGGAAGTGTGCTCTGGCTGATCGGTATGGTGTGGCTGACTGTGACTGCAGGAAGGAAACCGGAGGATGAAGAAATCCATCTGAATGGATTTGACAGATGGTATACAGAAATCGCGGCAGGAGCAGTGATCGGTATATGGCTGGCAGGAACGATCATATCGGGAACTTTGATCGCCAACTCATCATTGGGTTACAGTCATGCAGTGGTGACAGTGATTGTTACCTGTCTCATATGTGGGACTTATACAATGGCATGGTTCCTGATCGGATATCTCAGTCTGGTAAGAAGAATAAAAGCAGGAACCTTATGGAAAAACAGTCTGATTAGAACAGTTCTGAAATGGATTGGAAAATGCAGTGGGAAGCTTGCCGATTTTGCCAGAGCTTTTTCCAGAAATACAGCAGAAAAAATAAAAGTTCTGCTTGTGGGAGGTGCATTTTTATTCTTGCAGTTTCTGATTATCGGTTGCATATTCGGTGGTGCAGGAGTATTCCTGCTGGCATTGATGGCTGTAGATGTGGCTGCTATGATTTTTGTCATCAGAAAAGCGGACGGACTGGATCTTATTATGGATGGTCTGAAGAAAATAAGCGATGGAGAACTGCAGTATAAGATCAAAACAGATACACTTACCGGAAAACAGAAGGTGATGGCAGAATATATCAACAATATTGGCAGTGGTCTGGATGCTGCTGTGGAGAACAGCCTGAAAAAGGAAAGAATGCAGACAGAGCTGATCACAAATGTTTCCCATGATCTGAAAACACCTTTGACTTCCATTATTAATTATGTAGATTTGATGAAACGTGAGAACCCGACAGATCCGAAAATACAGGAATATCTACGCATCCTGGATGAGAAATCCCAGAGACTGAAGGTGCTCACAGAGGATGTGGTAGAGGCATCCAAGGCAAGCACCGGAAACATTAAGCTGGAGATGAATGATATTGATTTTGTGGAAATGGTGCAGCAGGTGATCGGAGAATTTGAAGAGAAATTCCAGGAGAAGAACCTGACTATGATGGTACATTTCACAGACGAACCGTCCATTATTTACGCAGACGGCCAGAGAATGTGGCGTGTTCTGGAAAACGTATTCGGCAATGTTGTGAAGTACGCAATGGAGGGCACCAGAGTTTACGCAGAGATCAGCAACAGAAATAAAAAAGTAACCTTTTCCCTGAAAAATATTTCAGCACAGCCTTTGAATATCTCTGCGGATGAACTGACAGAACGGTTTATCAGAGGAGATGTGGCGAGAAATACAGAAGGAAGCGGACTGGGACTCTCTATCGCAAAGAGCCTGACAGAGCTGCAGGGCGGTGAGTTTAAGCTATACCTGGATGGGGATCTGTTTAAGGTAATGATCACATTTGTAGCAAAGAATTACAGTAAATAATATAACGTAGAACAAAGATAAGGCATAGGGCAGTTTATAAAAAACTGTTTTATGCCTTATACTTTTGGCTTGTTATAATAATAGAAAAGAAGTATATTAAAAAATCATAGCGACATAAGAAAAGGGGACATAAAAAATGAATTACAGTTTTAACAGCAGAGTCAGATACAGTGAGACAGGTGAGAACGGCAAACTGACATTACCGGGTGTTTTGAATTATTTTCAGGATTGCTGTACATTTCATGCGGAGTCGGTCGGGCTTGGAGGAGACGTGCTGAAGGCAAGAGACAGAGCGTGGGTTCTTTCTTCCTGGCAGGTAATTGTGGATGAATATCCTGCTATGGGAACGGAAATCAGGATCACGACAGCACCTTATGATTTCAAAGGATTCATGGGTATGCGTAATTTCACCATAGAAACAATGGATGGGAAGAAGCTTGCCTGGGCGAACTCCAACTGGACACATCTGGCCATCAGTACAGGGATTCCGGTGAGACTGACACCTGCAGATACAGACAATTACATACTCGGCGAAAAGTTGGAAATGGATTATGCACCGAGGAAAATCAAACTTCCGGATGACATGACTTCACAGGAATCATTCACAGTGCAGAAGCATCATCTTGACACTAATCATCATGTAAACAACTGTCAGTATATCTGTATGGCAGAAGATTTCCTGCCGGAAGATTTCAAAGTATACCAGATGCGTGCAGAGTATAAGATGCAGGCAAAACTTGGAGATATAATCTGCCCGAAAGCAAAAGCAGAAACAGGAAAGGTGATTGTATCGCTTGATGATACAGACGGAAAAGCATACGCAATTATAGAATTTCAGCAAAAATAACGGTAAAAATCTTCTGAACAGGATGAATAGCAGGACAGAATTGACAAAGATATTTCGGAATTGATGTGTGGTTTTGTGAGAGATTTTTTGAATAAATTATTTACAAACAACAAGAAACAATATATAATACATTTACAAACAACAAGAAACAATATATTGTTAAAAACAAACAACACAAAACCACAAAAAGCGGAGGGTATATATATTATGAAAATTCTGGAATCTAAATTTGTACAGGGATTTATCAAAATGGCAAATGACGGTTATCTTCAGGGATGGCATGAGAGAAACGGCGGAAACTTAAGCTATCGTCTGAAACCGGAGGAAGTAGAGATGATTCGTCCCCGTCTGAATGCACCTGGAGAATGGATACCGATCGGGGTAGAGGTTCCGGGATTAGCAGGAGAGTTTTTCCTTGTAACGGGAAGCGGTAAATATTTCAGAAATATTATCGTGGATCCGGAAGTATGTCTTGCGATCATTGAACTGGATGAGACAGGAATGAATTACAGAATCCGCTGGGGCCTGGTTGAGGGCGGCAGACCTACCAGTGAGCTTCCGACTCATCTGATGAATCATGAAGTGAAGAAGAAACTGACAAACGGAAAACATCGTGTTATTTATCATGCACATACGACAAATACAATTGCTCTGACATTTGTTCTGCCACTGGATGATAAGATCTTTACAAGAGAGTTATGGGAATCTGCTACAGAGTGTCCGGTTGTATTCCCGGACGGCGTGGGTGTTGTCGGCTGGATGGTACCGGGTGGAAGAGAAATTGCCATAAAAACAGCAGAATTAATGCAGAAATATGATGTTGTTATCTGGGCACATCATGGAATGTTCTGCTCAGGTGAAGATTTTGACCTGACATTTGGTCTGCTCCATACGGTAGAAAAATCTGCAGAGATCCTGGTGAAGATTCTTTCTATGACTCCAAATAAACTTCAGACTATTACACCGGACAATTTCCGTTCACTTGCAAGAGATTTCAAGGTAAGTCTGCCTGAAGAGTTTCTGTATGAGAAACAGTAAAATAATCAACATACAAGTTGGTACATGTACCGTACAAGTGCTATAATACAGATATTAAGAGATTTTCCGGGTGGGATATGCAGAAAAAAGCCGGAACATCTGAAAGCTGTTGTAAAAGAATATCTGAAAAGCAAAAGGAGAGGTACGAATCATGCTGGAGAAATTAAAAGAGGAAGTTTACAAAGCAAACATGGATCTTCCAAAATACGGACTTGTTACATTTACATGGGGAAATGTAAGCGGAATCGACAGAGAATCAGGACTTTTTGTCATCAAACCAAGTGGAGTTGATTATGATCTGCTGACACCGGATGATATGGTTGTTGTAGACCTGAATGGAAATAAGGTAGAAGGAAAATACAATCCATCTTCTGATACAGCAACTCATGTAGAACTGTACAAAGCATTCCCGAATATCGGAGGAGTTGTACATACACATTCTTCATGGGCAACAAGCTGGGCACAGGCCGGAAGAGCAATCCCATGTTATGGAACCACACATGCAGATTATATTTATGGTGAAGTTCCATGTGCACGCTGCCTGGAAGGCAAGGAATTTGAAGAATATGAGAAAAACACAGGACTTCTGATCGTAGACCTGTTTAAGGACAAAGATTATGAAGCAGTACCTGCAGTACTTTGCAAAAACCATGGACCATTTGCATGGGGCAAGGATGCTCATGAAGCAGTACATAATGCAGTTGTTCTTGAGGAAGTTGCCAAGATGGCATCCCGCTGTGAGCTGATTAATCCACAGGTAAAACCTGCACCACAGGATCTGCAGGATAAGCACTACTTCAGAAAACATGGTGCAAATGCATATTATGGACAGGGAAATAAATAATCGGTGATCTGAAAATAAAAGATATGAACTTGTTATAGGTATAAAAAATCTCCCGGATAAGAGTGAGCTTCTTTTGAACAGCCGGGAGATTTTTTGTATATACGGGAGGAACCTATGATTTATAAAAAGATTGCAATTAAAGTAGACGGATATAAAGAAACAGCAGATTTATATACTTATTTCCTAGATAATTCAATTGAAATGAACATTAACAGAAAGCGTCCGGTAGTTGTAATCTGTCCGGGTGGCGGTTATACAATGACTTCTGACAGAGAGGCAGAACCGATTGCAATGCAGTATCTGGCAAAAGGATATCATGCGGTGATTCTGCGCTACAGTGTAGAACCTGCCAGATATCCGCTGGCACTTTTGCAGCTTGCGAAATCAGTTGCTTTCTTAAGAGAGAATGCGGCAGAATTTCATATTGATGTGAATAAGATCGTAGTTCAGGGGTTCTCAGCAGGAGGACACCTGGCAGCAAGTCTGGGTGTTTTCTGGAAGAAAAATTTCATTGCAGAAACACTTGGAATAGATTCAGAAATGGTGAAGCCAAACGGTATGATCTTAAGTTATCCGGTAATTACTTCCGGTGAATTTGCGCATACAGGATCTTTTGAATGTCTGCTTGGAGAGGATTATAATGATCTGGATAAACGAAAAGAACAGTCCCTGGAATTCCAGGTATCCAGAGATACACCGCCAACATTCCTGTGGCATACAGTGACGGATGACTGTGTTCCTGTAGAGAATTCTCTGTTGTTTTTTAACGCACTGCGTAAATTGGAAATACCTGTAGAGATGCATCTTTATCCGGTTGGCGGACATGGACTGAGTCTTGCAAATGAAGAGACAAGCTATGAAGACGGAGGCTGCGTGCAGAAAGAGTGCCAGTCCTGGATGGAACTGGCGTGCAAGTGGATGCAGAATATATAATACACGATAAAGAATCTGTCTGAGTGTATGTGAAATCGAGTTGGAATAAAATACATCCTGATCTATAGTGAACAGTAACGTAAAATAAGATAATAAAAAATAATAAGGCGGCATTGTGCCGCCTTTATTATTTATGTTATACTGAAATATAAAGCTAATGTCAGAGGATGATGAAAGTATAGTATATTTTTAATTTTCTTTAAAAAGATACTATCACAACAGAAATGGAGATTATATGATTGAGTTAGGAAAAAAACAGAAATTAACAGTAGTAAAGTCCGTAGATTTTGGTGTATATCTGGGTGAGGATATGCAGGCAGATGCAAAGAATCGTGTTCTTCTTCCGTCCAGACAGGTTCCGGAAGGAACAAAGGAAGGCGACAGCATTGAAGCATTTATCTACAAGGATTCTCAGGATCGTCTTATTGCAACAACAAAAGAACCGAAGCTTCAGGTAGGTCAGACAGCAGTTCTGAAAGTCTCTCAGGTAACAAGGATTGGTGCATTCCTTGACTGGGGACTGGAGAAAGACCTTCTGCTTCCATATCATGAACAGACTCTGAAAGTAAGAGAGGGAGAAGATGTGCTGGTAGCACTCTATATTGACAAGAGCAGTCGTCTCTGCGCAACTATGAAGGTTTATCATTATCTTTCCACCAGAACTCCTTATGTAGTGGGAGATATGGTGAAAGGTCGTGTTTATGAGATCAGCGACAGATTCGGTGTATTTGTGGCAGTTGATGATAAATATTCCGCACTGATCCCTGCAAGAGAAGCCAAGGGAAAATACCGCCCGGGCAAGATCCTTGAGCTGCGTGTCAGCGAAGTAAAAGAAGACGGAAAAATGAACGTCACAGATCGTCAGAAAGCATATCTTCAGATCAATGAGGATGCGGAGAATGTCCTTGAAGTAATCAATGAATTTGCAGGTGTTCTTCCATTTGATGACAAGGCATCACCGGAAGTGATCCAGCGAGAATTTGGTCTGAGTAAGGGAGCATTTAAACGTGCCATTGGCCATCTGATGAAGGAAGGCAAAGTAGAGATTAAGGACAAGAGAATCTACGCGAAATAGTAACAGACAAGCAAGTCCCCACCCAATGATTATTGCTTTTCGCAATTGAAGCATGGGACTTACCTGATTCAGTTAAATTTATAAAAATATGCTGCGATAAAATTGCAGATATTAGAACAGGAGAGAAATAGAGTTGGAGTTTACACATCTTCACGTCCATACAGAATACAGTCTGCTGGATGGTTCCAATAAGATAAAAGAATATGTAGCCCGTGTCAAAGAACTTGGCATGGACAGTGCGGCGATCACAGATCATGGAGTTATGTACGGTGTGATTGATTTTTATCGCGCAGCAAGGGCCGAGGGAATCAATCCGATTCTGGGATGTGAGGTTTATGTAGCCCCCGGCTCCCGATTTGACCGTGAAGCAGGAAGCGGCGAAGACAGATATTACCACCTGGTTCTTCTGGCAGAGAATAATCAGGGTTATGCAAATCTGATGAAAATTGTGTCCAAGGGTTTTACAGAAGGATTCTATTATAAACCGCGAGTAGATCTTGCGGTATTAAAAGAGTACCATGAAGGGATTATTGCCTTAAGTGCCTGCCTTGCAGGTGAAGTGGCCAGGTATCTTCAGAGAGGAATGTACGAAGATGCAAAGGCAGCAGCTCTTCGTTATCAGGATATTTTTGGAAAAGGCAATTTCTTCCTGGAATTACAGGATCATGGAATCCCTGCGCAGAGACTGGTAAATCAGGAGCTTCTCCGTATGCACGAAGAAACAGGGATTGACCTTGTGGCAACCAATGATGTGCATTATACAAGGGCGGAGGATGCTGATCCTCATGATATTCTTCTCTGTCTGCAGACAAACAAGAAACTGGCAGACGAGGACAGAATGCGTTATGAGGGCGGCCAGTATTATGTGAAATCCCCGGAAGAAATGGCAGAACTTTTCCCATATGCTTTGGAGGCCCTGGAGAATACTCATAAGATTGCACAGAGATGTCATGTTGAGATTGAATTTGGCGTGACCAAGCTTCCAAGATTCGATGTGCCGGATGGTCTTACATCCTGGGAATATCTGAACAAGCTATGCTTCGAGGGACTGGAGGAACGTTATCAGCCGGTTACAGAGGAATTAAAAGCTCGTCTGAATTACGAATTATCTACTATAAAAAATATGGGCTACGTGGATTACTTCCTTATAGTATGGGATTTTATTAAATATGCCCGCGATCATGACATTATGGTAGGACCGGGACGTGGCTCTGCAGCGGGAAGTCTGGTTGCTTATACCTTGGGCATCACACAGCTTGATCCTATTCGCTATGATCTGCTCTTTGAGCGATTTCTGAATCCGGAACGAGTATCTATGCCTGATATTGACGTTGACTTCTGCTTCGAAAGAAGGCAGGAGGTTATTGAATATGTCCGCCGTAAATATGGGGATGATTGTGTGGTTCAGATCGTTACTTTTGGTACGCTGGCAGCCCGTGGTGTGATCCGGGATGTGGGCCGTGTACTGGATATGCCTTATGCACAGGTGGATTCCATTGCGAAAATGATCCCGCAGGAATTAAATATTACTATAGATAAAGCCCTTACTATGAACCCTGAGCTGAAAAAAGCATATGAAGAGCAGGATGAAATTCATTATCTGATCGATATGGCAAGACGTCTGGAGGGACTTCCCAGACATACCTCCATGCATGCGGCAGGTGTTGTTATCAGCCAGAAGGACGTATCAGAATATGTACCGCTTTCCAGAGCATCAGACGGGTCTATTGTCACTCAGTTTACCATGACAACACTGGAAGAATTGGGACTTTTAAAAATGGACTTCCTGGGACTTCGTACTCTGACTGTGATCCAGAATGCAGTAAAGCTGATCCAGAAGGATGCAGGAGTGACTCTGGATATGCAGAAGATTAATTATGATGATAAAAAGGTTTTGGATTCCCTTGGCACCGGTCGTTCTGATGGTGTATTTCAGCTTGAAAGTGCGGGAATGAAAAACTTCATGAAGGAACTGAAGCCTCAGAGTCTGGAAGATGTGATCGCAGGAATTTCTCTTTACCGCCCGGGCCCCATGGATTTTATCCCTCAGTATATCCGGGGCAAAAACCGTCCGGATACCATCCGTTACGACTGCCCTCAGCTGGAGCCGATCCTGAAGCCTACTTATGGGTGTATTGTCTATCAGGAACAGGTTATGCAGATCGTTCGTAACCTGGCAGGTTATACTCTGGGCCGAAGCGACCTGGTGCGCCGTGCAATGTCCAAAAAGAAGGCCTCTGTCATGGAAAAGGAGCGCCAGAACTTTGTTTACGGAAATGAAGCAGAGGGAGTTCCAGGCTGTATTGCAAATGGAATTGATGAGGCAACGGCAAATAAAATCTATGATGAAATGATTGATTTCGCCAAATATGCTTTTAATAAGTCCCATGCAGCAGCCTATGCAGTTGTTTCCTATCAGACTGCATATCTGAAATATTACTATCCTGTGGAATTTATGGCCGCATTAATGACATCGGTTATTGATTTTCCCAATAAGGTTGCAGAATATATTCTGGTCTGCAGACAGATGGGGATTAAGATCCTGCCGCCGGATGTGAACTGTGGAATGTATGGATTCTCTGTAGATAACGGTGCGATCCGATATGGTCTGTCCGCTATAAAGAGTGTGGGACGTCCGGTTATTGAAAGCCTGGTAAGAGAGAGGGAAGAGAACGGACAATATCGTTCCCTGAAGGATTTTATGGAACGAAACTCTCCGCAGATGAATAAGCGAGCAGTAGAAAACTTTATCAAAGCAGGTGCGCTGGATTGCCTGGATGGTAACCGCCGCCAGAAAATGCTGGTTTATCAGAAGATTTCAGACAGTATCAGTCAGGATAAGAAGAATTCACTGGCAGGCCAGATGAGCCTTTTTGATCTGGTAAGCGAGGAGGACAAAAAAGAATTTGAAATCCGTATGCCCGATGTGGAGGAATTCGGAAAAGAGGAACTTCTGGGATATGAGAAGGAAGTTCTGGGAATCTACCTCAGTGGTCATCCTCTGGAAAATTACCGGGGAATGATGGAGAAAACCATTTCTGCGAAAACCTCTGATTTTCAGCAGGATGAAGAAACAAATCTTCCGAAAGTCATGGATGGTCAGAAAGTAATTATCGGTGGAATGATTACGGATAAAACCATCAAATATACAAAGAATAATAAGGTTATGGCATTCCTTACAGTAGAGGATCTGGTAGGAACAGTGGAGGTAGTTGTGTTCCCCAGAGATTATGAGAAAAGTCAGCAGTTCCTGAATGAAGAAGGCAGAGTATTTATTCAGGGCAGAGTATCTGCAGAGGACGATCGCGCCAGTAAACTGATCCTTGAAAAAATCCGTCCCTTTGACAATATGCCAAGGGAAATCTGGATACAGTTTGACAATAAAGAAAGCTACACACAGCAATCTCAGGAATTGCTTGCAGACCTCAGACGTTCACCGGGTGACAGTGCTGTTGTGATCTACCTGAAAGACGTAAAGGCCATAAAGAAGCTTCCGGTTGGATATCATGCACAAATTCAGGACTCATGGCTGAACTATATGTACGAAAAATATGGTAAAACCAATGTTAAAGTTGTAGAAAGAGGATTGAAAAACTTATAGAAATGCGCTAAACTATACCCGAATATGTGTATAGTAAAAATGAGATAGATTCAGAAGATGGAGGAAGAAAAGATGGCAGAAAACAAGATAAAAACCATTGGTGTCCTTACCAGCGGTGGTGACGCACCTGGAATGAATGCTGCAATTCGTGCAGTTGTCAGAAGAGGTTTAAGCAATGGATTAAATGTAAAAGGTATTCTGAAAGGATACAATGGTCTGTTAAACGAAGAGATTATTGACATGAGCGCAAAAGATGTATCTGATACAATTGAGCGTGGAGGTACAATCCTTTATACAGCACGTTGTGCAGAATTCCGTACAGAAGAAGGCCAGAAACGTGGAGCAGAGATCTGCAGAAAACATGGAATTGACGGACTTGTTGTCATCGGTGGTGACGGATCCTTCGCAGGTGCTCAGAAGCTTGCGAATCTCGGAATCAATACAATCGGTCTTCCCGGAACAATCGACCTTGACATTGCATGTACAGAATATACCATCGGATTTGATACAGCTGTAAACACAGCAATGGAAGCAATTGATAAAGTACGTGATACTTCCACTTCTCATGAGAGATGCAGTATCATCGAGGTTATGGGACGTGGTGCAGGATATATTGCTCTGTGGTGCGGTATTGCCAACGGTGCTGAGGACGTTCTGGTTCCTGAAAAATATGACTATGATGAGCAGAAGCTGATCAATAACATTATCGAGAGTCGTAAGAAAGGCAAAAAGCATCACATCATCATCAATGCAGAAGGTATCGGTCATTCTGAAGCAATGGCAAAACGTATCGAAGCTGCCACAGGTATCGAAACACGTGCTACAATCCTTGGACACATGCAGCGTGGTGGAAGCCCGACATGTAAAGACCGTGTATATGCATCTATGATGGGTGCTCTGGCTGTAGACCTTCTTATTGCAGGCAAGACATGCCGTGTTGTCGGATATCGTCACGGTGAATTCGTAGACTTCGATATCAATGAAGCACTTGCTATGCAGAAAGATGTATCCCCATATATGTGGGAAGTATGTAACTCTCTTTCTCATAACTACAAAAAATAAAAATACGACGTTTTACAGCGGAGGCCACCGTCAGGCGGCCTCCGTTCTGGATTAAAGGAGCAATTATATGATTACCAGTGCACAGAATACACAGGTTAAGAATATAATAAAGCTGAATCAGAAGGCAAAGGCGAGAAGAGAACAGGGACTTTTTATTGCAGAAGGAAGAAAAATGTTCCTGGAGGCACCGGATGACTGGATTGAGAAAATCTATGCGGCAGAATCAATGCTCGAAGATGAAGAAGTAATGAAAAAGGTACGGAGATTTTCCTGGGAAGCAGTTGAGAACGGTGTGTTCAGGCAGATGTGTGATACACAGACGCCACAGGGAATCCTTACCGTACTCCGACAGCCTTCTTACGAACTGGAAGATCTTCTGAAAGAGGAAAAACCACTTCTTATGGTTTTGGAGGATCTGCAAGATCCTGGAAATGCAGGGACGATCATCCGGACCGGAGAAGGTGCCGGAGTGAGTGGGGTTTTCCTGACAAAAACCTGTGTGGATATTACAAATCCAAAGGTAATTCGTGCAACGATGGGATCTGTTTACAGAATTCCTTTTTTCTATGTGGAAGATGTGGTATCATTAAAACAGAAACTTCAGGGAAGAGGAATCCGCTTTTTTGCCGCACATTTACAGGGTAAAAACTCATATGACAGGGAATCCTATGAGGACGGAACTGCGTTTCTGATCGGAAACGAAGGAAAGGGCCTTACAGACCAGGCAGCGGATGCAGCAGACTGTCTGATACGGATCCCGATGTGTGGGCAGGTGGAATCCCTCAATGCAGCTATGGCGGCTGGAATACTCATGTATGAGGCGGCAAGGCAGAGGAGGGGATAAGATGGAACCTTTAATGTGGCTGATCGTGTTGGCGGTCTTTCTTGTGATCGAGGCAATCACGGTAGGGCTGACTACGATCTGGTTTGCAGGAGGCGCACTGGTCGCAGCGATTGCGTCAGGCGCAGGTGCAGGTATACTGGTGCAGTGGATCCTGTTTTTAGTCATTTCACTGGTCCTGCTGATTTTTACAAGACCACTGGCAGTTCGATATATGAATAAGGGGGTGCCAAAGACCAATGTAAACAGCCTGATCGGAGAAAAAGCTGTTGTGATTCAGAAGATCAATAATCTGGAACAGACAGGGCAGGTCCGTATCAATGATATTGAATGGATGGCGAGAACATCTTCTGATGAAGTAACGATTCCGGAACAGACAGTTGTAACAATTGAAGCTGTTCAGGGAGTAAAACTGATTGTAAAAGAAGAAACGGAGGGTAAGTAAAATGGCAGGAATTATTATTTTTATAGTACTCATCGTACTTGTACTCTGGATCCTGGCATCCTGTATCCGTATTGTGCCACAGGCATATGCAATCGTTGTAGAACGTCTTGGTGCATACAAAGAAACATGGAACACAGGTATTCATTTCAAAACACCATTTATTGACCGTGTGGCAAGAAGAGTCAATCTGAAAGAGCAGGTTGTGGATTTTCCACCACAGCCGGTTATTACCAAAGATAACGTAACAATGCAGATCGATACTGTTGTATTTTTCCAGATCACAGATCCAAAGCTTTTTGCATATGGTGTGGAAAATCCGATCATGGCAATCGAAAATCTGTCAGCGACAACCCTTAGAAACATCATCGGTGACATGGAACTGGATGAAACGCTGACTTCCCGTGAAGTTATCAACACTAAGATGCGTGCATCCCTGGATGTGGCAACAGATCC
>OGOS01000649.1_pt1 | contig 26992 bp, 20 predicted proteins | sample 1552701 | NCBI WGS metagenome assembly OGOS01 (sample SAMEA2580128, study PRJEB22360) | human gut metagenome | biome: human gut; feature: human-associated habitat; material: faeces | place: Denmark | collected 2008/2010
GGTAAAGTAGGCCACGATCTTATCCCACTCTTCCGCGTCAAAGGCCAGCGTGTCGCCGTAGCAGGAGGCCACGGTCTCCTTGGTCAGGTCATCCTCTGTGGGCCCCAGGCCGCCGCCCAGGAACACGATGTCCGCCTGCGAAAGATCCGTGGTCTGCCCGTGATGGACCCGCTCCACTTCCACGGGGATGCCGCGCCATTCGCAGCGGCGGCGCAGCACGCGCACGTTGCCGCCGTCGCCGTACAGGTTCATGAGCTCCGGAAACAGGTGCACGATGCGCAGCGGATGGTCGGCCGTCACGGCGCCGCCGAACGTGAACGGCTCCACCGCCGCCGTGTCCTCCGCCTGGCGCGACACCATCGGCGCGCGCGCCGGATCCGGTGCCGGCGTGTCCACGCCATCTTCCGAAAGACGCTGGAGATCGCTTCTCACCTGCGGCAATGCCGTATAGTTCGCAATGCAGTACAGCGAGTAGTCCTCCGGCAGCGCATCCACAGCCTCCACAACCTGCGCGGCGCTGTCCACCAGCTGCGCGTCGATGCCCGCATACTTCAGACGCATCTGCAAGTCGTTCTTGCGGATGCCGCCGGCGAACACCACCAGGTCCTTGCTGGCGGCCAGCTCCTCGAAGTCCACGTCCCAGATCCAGCTGATGTCATGGCCGTCCGCTTCCTTGTCATTGACGAAGAACGCCGCCGCCTTGCGGCCTTCGCCCTGAACGACCAGCTTCATGTTCTGGTTGAAGCCCGTCGGGTTCTTCGCCAGGTTCAGCAGCACGTCGCGGCCGTGCACGCGCAGATTCTGCAGGCGCCCGTTGTCGGGCTTGAACGCATCGATGGCGGCCTGCACATCCTGGGGCATGGTGCCCACCATGACGGCCGTGACGTACGTTGCCAGCAGGTTGTACACCATGTACGCGCCGCTGTAGGGCGCCGTGACCGTGCCCTCGGCCTTGCCGGAGCGCACCGTGAACGAAAGGCCCGACGGCCCCAGCTTCACATTCACGGCCTCGAACTCCGGCGTATGGCGGTGGAAGTCGCAGTCCGAGCAATGGAACGTGCCCAGCTGGCCGTATTGGCGATAGCCGTATTCCAGCATACCGGAGCACCGCTGGCACATCTGCGCATCGGAGACGGTGTTCTGCGCCAGATGCATGTTCTCCCCCACGCCGAAACCCACCGTGCGGTTCGGGCAGCGGTCGGCGATGGCCGTGCACAGCGGGTCGTCCGCGTTGTAGATGAGCACGGTGCGCGGCGATTGTGAAAGCGCGTTCACGATACTGTCCTGCACGCGGTCGATCTCGCCCACGCGGTCCAGCTGGTCGCGGAACAGGTTCAGCAGCAGCACGTAGTCGGACTGCAGGAACGGCAGGATCTTCACCATCCACATCTCGTCGCTCTCGAAGATGCCCCAGTCGCTTTCGTGCGCATGCAGCAGGGACGTTGCAACGCCGGAATCCAGATTCGCGCCCGTGCGGTTGCAGACCACGCGCTGGCCCGCGCGCTCCAGGGCATCCGCCAGCAGGTTCGTGGTTGTGGTCTTGCCGTTCGTGCCCGCCACGATCACGGAACCGCGCTTTAACTTGTGCGCCATGTTCCCGATGATGGCGGGATCCACGTACAGCGCAATCTTGCCGGGGAAGTTCGCCGCCGGTCGATGGAACACGTTCTTCAGCGCAACGGTGCTGGCAACGCTGACCGCTTGCGCAAGTCCCGTTCTGATACCCATGACGAACTCCTTATTTCTTCTTTTTCTTCTCGGGGCGCTGCACGACCACGGCCATGCGGTACTTGCCGTTCTTCTCCGTCATGACGGCATGCGCCTCCACCAGCTGGTATTCGTCGCACAGGTCCTTGATATAGCCCACGCCGGCGCGGTCGACGTCGATCCAGCCCAGCCAGTTGTCTCCCGTGACCATCTTCGAGTTGCGCATGCATACGTTCACGCAGCGGCCGTCGGGGTAGTTCGCGGCAATCTGCTCGGGCGTGCGGGCGCACAGCGCCACAGCCACGCCGGACGTGCCGTTCAGGATGTGGCTCCGGCACTCCGCCAGCAGGCTCTGCGTGTCGTTCGTATCGTGCACTTGGATCTTCAGCGGCCCGGAATTCACGTCGAAGAACCGCTTCGGCTTCTTCGGCGGCTTGGGCCCGCGATGGAAAAGACTCATGGAATGACCTTCCTTGCGGGTGTCTGGTATCCGAACCAGTATAGCGCGGGAGAAAACGAGCACGCGACGGCCGCTCGAACGACCGTCGGTGCTCCACATTCGCCTCCTACCGCAGAAGGCGCAGCGCATGCGCTGCCCGACGCCCCGCGGCCGATGCCGGCGCAGGAAAAGGTGCCGCTACCGGTTCTTCCAATGCGGCGGGCGCTTCTCCGCGAAGGCCGTGGAGCCTTCCGCCGCATCCTCCGTGTGCTTGATGCGGCGATCGGCCGCCAGCACGGCGTCCCAGGCCAAGTTGCCGTCCTTCAGCCAGCCCTTGTCCATGCACGCATACAGCAGCCGCTTCGACTCCGCCACGGCTATGGGCGCGTTCTTCTCAATGCGTTCGGCCAGCTCAAGCGCTGCATCCAACGTATGGCCCGACGGTACCACATGGTTCACCATACCCCAGGAAAGCGCCGTCTGGGCATCTACCGGATCGCCCGTGAGCAGCATCTCCATGGCGAACTTCACGGGCATGCCGCGGCCCAGGCGCAGGAACGACCCGCCGCCGGCCGCCAGCAGGCCGCGCTTCACTTCGGGCAGGCCGAATGTGGCATCGCTCGAACAGATGGCCAGGTCAACGGCCATGAGAATCTCCGTACCGCCGCCCATGCAGTAGCCCTCAATGGCCGCGATGACGGGTTTCGTGCAGTAATACCCGCAGATGGTTGCGAATCCGTAGTCCTCCATACCCTCGGGAGCATGGTACGTGCCTTTCGAGATGGCCTTCAGGTCGCTGCCGGCGCAGAAGCATGGGCCGTTGTTCGTGATGACCATGACCAGCGCGTCGGGATCCGCCTCGAATTCCTGCAGCGCCTGCGCAATTTCGGCCCACATCTGGGAATTCAGCGCATTGCGCTTCTCGGGCCTGTTCAGCGTCAGGATGAACGTGCTCCCGCGCTTTTCCGTAAGGACGAACTCGTATGCCATTGCCGTGTCCCCTTTCGCATCTGCTTCGAACAGGAGAAAGGCCAGCCTTGCGAACGCCGCCTTCCGGCGGAAACCGCTTACAATACCGGCTTCTCATTTGTGCGTGCGCATCTGGGATGATTATAGCAAGGCGCCCGCCTTACGCAGGCATGCCGGCGGCGATGACGTCCTGCAGCCGATCCACGGGAATGCCCTTCAGGAAGCAGTCGCCCACCGTATGGACGCCCACGATGGTAATGGTGTTGCCCGAGCGTTTCTTGTCGGATCGGGCGGCTTCTGCCAGCGCCTGTGCGGTGAACGCGGACGCATCCGGCACGCGTGCGGGATCCGCTGCCGCAACAGCCTCCGGGATGGTGGTGGGCAGCCCGGCATTCCGGCAGGCATCCGCAATGCGATCTGCCGTGCCCGGCACGGCGTCGTCGTTCGCCTCGCATGCGCGCGCCATCATGATCATGCCCACGGCCACGGCGCTGCCGTGCGGGATGGCGAACCCGCTGCACTTCTCGATGGCGTGCCCGATGGTGTGGCCCAGGTTCAGGAAGCGGCGCAGACCGCCCTCGAATTCGTCGGCCTCCACGTACGCGCGCTTGATGTCCACGCAGCGGGAGATGGTGCGGATGGCATCTTCGCGCGGATTCGACGTAGCCAGGCGCTTGAACAGGCCACCGTCGCACAGCACGCCGTACTTCAGCGCCTCCGCCATGCCGTCCGAGAACACGGCGTCGGGCAGTGTGTCCAGCGTCTCCACGTCGCAGATGACGGCCGACGGCTGGTGGAATGCGCCCACCAGGTTCTTGCCGGCGCTCAGGTCCACAGCCGTCTTGCCGCCCACGGACGAATCCACGGCCGCCAACAGTGTGGTGGGAATCTGCACGCAGCGGATGCCGCGCAGATACGTGGCGGCCGCAAAGCCCGCCATGTCCCCCACAACGCCGCCGCCGAGCGCCACGACCAGGTCCGTGCGGCTCAGCTGGGAAGCGGCAAGGAATTCGACAATCTGGGCGAACGTGGCCAGGTTCTTGTTCTCTTCGCCATGCGGGATGGCAAGGCTCACGACATCGAATCCCGAGCGCCGGATGCTCTTGCGCACGGCGGACAGGTACAGCCCCTCTACGGCATCGTCGCAGATGATGGCCACGCGGCACGGATTGCTGATCTCCATGAGGAAATTGCCCACCGCCGAGCGCAGGCCGCTGCCCACCACTACGTCGTATCCGTGACCCGCATTGATGTGGACCGTCGTCCGCTCCATTCGTCTCATCCTCTCTGCATGGAAGGCGGACCCGCATGCCGGATCCGCCCGCTATTTATTGTCGGTGAAGAATAATTCTATCAAAGCCGCCGCACTATTCGTTGCCGGCGAAGCACGTGTCCACTGCGCGGTGGAATTCCGCACTCAGGCGGTTGTCGGCCGTGAGGGAGATGGCGGCCTGCGGCGCCACCAGGTCGAAGGCGTGGTAGCACCCGGGGTACACGTCCAGCGTCACATCCGCGCCCGCCTGGCGCAACTGCGTGAAATACGCCACGGTCTCGTCTGCCAGCGGGTCGAGCGCGCCGACGAACGAATATGCCGGGGGCAGGCCGGTGAAATCCGTCTCGCGCGCCGGCGCCTCGTAACGCGTGACGGCGTCCGTTCCCCGGTCGTCGCCCAGGTACAGGTTCCAGGCCTCGATGTTCGCGCGCGTGTTCCACCAGGGCGCATCGTTGTTGCGCGACGACGCGGTGACCATGCGGTCGTCCAGCATGGGATACAGCGGCATCTGGAACGCGATGTTCACCTTGCCCCAGTCGCGCGCCATCAGCGTCACGGCGCACGCCAGCCCGCCGCCGGCGCCGATGCCGCCCACGAAAATCTGGTCGGAGCGGCCGCCGATGCGCGCAAGGTTCTCCTTGATCCAGATCAGGCAATCGTACGCGTCCTCGGCAGCCGCCGGGGCGGCCGCCTGGTCCGCCAGACGGTATTCCGGCACCACGAAGATGCTGGGCGTATCCCGCATGAGCCGGTCGATGAGCGCCATCTCCAGCGCCGAGGTGTCCATGGAGAATCCGCCGCCATGCAGCCATTCCACCACAGGAAGATGGCCCACGCTCTCCAGCGGTGCGTAGACATGCACGGCAAACGCGCCGCCGCGGCCGCGCACCGTCTCCACGTGATGGCGCAGATCCGGCATCTCGGGGGCCTTCACCCGCCGCGAGAGCTTCCCGGCGGAGCGCAGCTTGCCGGGCGTGATATCCCGCGCAAGAGGGTCCAGGCGGAAGGCCATGCCGGTGGGCTGCAGGCCCTTGTCGAACAGCGACAGAGGCAGCCGCGCCGAGCGTTCCGCATCATGGGCCTTCTTGTAGGCATAGGCACCGGCGGCGCCCAGCGCGGCACCGAAGGCAAACGGGATGATCTTCTTCGCCATACTCTGCGTCCTTTCCCGCCCCGCCGCTCTGGTGCGGCAGCGTTTTTTCGCATGGGACCTATTCTATGCGAACGGATGCCGCATACGCGGCCGAAGCGCGTATCCGTTGCGAACCATCAGATGTGCGGTACCATGACACATGCTTTCAAGAAAGGAATTCCATGTCCCATCAAGACCTCCCGTCGTCGAACGCGCCCGTAAGCTCCCGCGACAGCTTCCGCAGCCGCAGCGGCTTCATCCTTGCCTGCATCGGCTCGGCCGTGGGCATGGGCAACATCTGGCTGTTCCCCACGCGCATCTCCGCGTACGGCGGAGCCACGTTCCTGATTCCCTACCTGATCTTCGTGGTGCTCATCGCATCCACGGGCATCATCGAGGAGATGGCGTTCGGCCGCGCCACGCGCCGCGGGCCCATCGGGGCGTTCGAGAAAGCCACGGAGCAGCGGTTCGGCTCGAAGACGCCCGGGCGCATAGCGGGCCTGTTCCCCGTGGTGAACTCACTGGCCATGGCCATCGGCTATTCTGTGGTGGTGGGCTGGATATTCGCATACACGGTGCTGGCCGTAACCGGGCAGGGCGCCGTGCCGGGCGGCGTGGAGCAGTTCGCCGCGCAGTTCGGGAGCATCTCCGATAACAACTGGGTGTGGCAGACCGTCGCCATGATCGCCGTGGCCACCATCCTGGTGCTGGGCGTGGGCGGCGGCATCGAATGGGCGAACAAAATCATGATGCCGCTGTTCTTCGCCCTGTTCGTGGGCCTGGCCGTCTACGTAGCCTTCCTGCCGGGTTCGCAGGCGGGCTACCAGTACATATTCGTCCTGGACCCCGCAGGGCTTGCCGACCCCATGGTCTGGCTGTTCGCGCTGGGCCAGGCGTTCTTCAGCCTGTCCGTGGCCGGCTGCGGCACGCTGGTGTACGGCTCGTACCTCTCCGACGACGAGGACATCCCGTACAGCGCGAAGATGGTCGCCGTGTTCGACACGGTGGCCGCCATCCTTGCCTCGCTCGTCATCATCCCGGCCATGGCATCGGCCGGCCAGCAGCTGTCCAGCGGCGGCCCCGGCCTGCTGTTCATCTACCTGCCGCAGCTTTTCTCGCAGATGCCGGGCGGGCAGCTGTTCATGATCGCCTTCTTCGTGGCCGTGCTGTTCGGCGGCCTGACGTCGCTCATCAACCTGTTCGAGGCGCCCATTGCCACGCTGCAGGAATGGGCCGGCATGAATCGTCTGCATGCGTGCCTTGCCATCATCGGGATCGGGCTGGTTGTAGGCCTTGCCATCCAGCCCATCGTATCCGGCTGGATGGATTGGTGCTCCATCTACGGCTGCCCCATCGGCGCGTTCCTGGCGGCGTTCATGTTCACGTGGGTCCTGGGGCGCGACCGTGTGACCGAGGCCGTGAACCGCGGGCGCGAAAAGCCGTTGGGGAAATGGTTCTTCCCGCTGGTCAAGTACGCGTTCTGCGGCGTGGTCCTGTTCGTGCTGGTTGCCGGCAGCGTGCTAGGGGGCATCGGCTAGCGCACGGTCGGAGGGCCGTGCGCCCGCTGCACGCTAGATGACGTATTCGGGCTCCACCTCGTGCTTCAGGTGGAAGATGCGGAACACCTTGTCGCGCACCTCGATGAAATCGCCGCTCGTGCGATCGCGGAATCCCCAGCTCATGGGCACGTTCACAATCTGCTTCACGCGGCCGGGATTCGGCGTCATGACCACGATGCGGTCCGACAGGTAGACGGCCTCCTCGATGTCGTGCGTGACGAAGATGACGGTCTTGCCAGACTCCTTCGCAATGCGCAGCACGTCGTCCTGCAGCTTCATGCGCGTGATGGCGTCCAATGCGCCGAAGGGCTCGTCCATGAACAGAATCTCCGGGTCCACGGCCAATCCGCGCGCAATGGACACGCGCTGCTGCATACCGCCGGAAAGTTCGCGCGGATGCGCGTCCCGGAAGTCCGCCAGCCCCACCATGTCCAGGAACTCCAGCGCCGTGCGGTCAGCCTGTTCGGGCGTTATGTCGCTGCAGCCCTCCAGGCCCAGCTTCACATTGTCCAGCACCGTGCGCCACGGCAGCAGGCCGTATTGCTGGAAGATGGTCACGTACTCGGGCTTCGGCCCCGTTACCTCCTGACCCTCTATGCGGATGCTGCCGCTGGTGGCAAGGTCGAACCCCGCCAGAGCGTTCAGCAGCGTCGACTTGCCGCATCCCGAAGGCCCCAGCAGGCAAATGAACTCACCACGCTCTATCTCCAGGTTCACATCCTGCAGCGCCGTGAATGTGCCGCCGTCGTTCGAGCGGTACTCCTTGCCCGCATGCTCTATCTCTATCAGCGCCATTACGCCGCACCTCCCCATGATTTCTGCACGCGCTTATCCACGTAGTTCACTGCCGTATCCAGCAGGAAGCCGATGACGCCGATGACGATGATCGCCGCCAGCAGCTGGTTGGCCGCCAGGTTGTTGCGCGCATCGATGATCAAGTAGCCCAGACCCGTTTGCGCGCCCACCATCTCGCCTGCCACCAGGAAAATCCATGCCGTTCCGATGGCCGTGCGCAACGCATTCATAATCTGCGGGAACGCCGCGGGAAACACGACCTTGAACAGCGTGGCGCCCGCGCTCAGGTCGAAGTTCGAGGCCACCTTCAGGTAGACGGGATCCACGGAGCGCACGGCCGACACCGTTCCCAGCAGCACGGGGAAGAATGCGGCAATAAACACGATGGCGATGGCCGGAACGTCGCCGATGCCCAGCAGCAGCACGATGAACGGCAGCCATGCCATGGGCGAGATGGGTCGGATGAACTGGACCACCGGGTTCACGTAGTTCCACGCGCGGGAGAACCAGCCCAGCAGCAGGCCCAACGCCACGGCGCTGACAGCGGCCAGCAGATAGCCCACCACGTAGCGGTACAGGCTGGCACCGACATCGATGCCCAAACGCCCGCTTGCGGCAAGCGCCCCCAGCGCCTGGATGGATTCTCCCGGCGAAGGGAACAGGGCGTCCGGGTACGTGCTGAACTCGTAGGCAATCTGCCAGACGGCGACGAGCACGGCAAACGACACGATCACCCGCCAAAGGGAAAGTGCATGCTTTTTCATAATCAGTTGTCTCCTAGGTTCTCAACGAAGTCTTCGTATGAGGGCGGATTCTGGGACAGCCCCGCCGTCTTCACCCGTGCGGCCAGGTCTTCGTAGTCTTTCCGGTCGATGCTCAGGTCGTCGAACGATATCCACTGCAGCGACGTTGTCAGCACATCATCGGATTGGTTCAGGTACTTCTTCGCCACGGACAGCGCCTCATCGGTGTTGTCCAGCTGCTTGCCCGCCGCCTTGTAGTCGGCCACGAACCGATTCGCCAGCTGCTTGTTCTGCGACAAGAACTTCTCGTTCATGACCAGCATGCAGCAGACGGAATCCGACCACAGGTTCTCGGACGTCTCGATGACATGCCCGATATTCGCCTCCACGGCCTTCGCACCGAACGGCTCGGCCACGCAATACGCATCCACCTGACCGCTGGCCAGGGCGGACGGCATCTCCGTGGGCGCCAGCTCCGTGATACTCACGTCAGACAGCGACAGGCCGGCCTGCGACAGTGCCTGCACCAGCAGCAGGTAGTGCGAAGACTGGCGCGCGGGGATGGCGACGGTCTTCCCCTTCAGATCCGCTGTGGAGCCGATGCCGTTGCGCGCCACGATCACGTTGCCATCCTTATGGCCCAGCGCCACGGCCTTCACGCCGATGCCCTGCTCGTTCGAGCGCATGCCCAGCTCCGCCAGCACGGAGGCGCCGTCCACCTGGCCGCTGTTCAGGGCATCCATGAGCTCCGGCCAGGTGCCGTACTTCACCAGCTGGATGTCGTAGCTGCGATTCGGGTCGGCATTCAGCTCCTCCACCTGCTCGAACAGCGCCAAGGCATGCGTGATAGGAAGATACGCGATCTTCACGGTGGGCAGGCCGTCGATGCGGTCCGTGCCGGAAGGGGCCGTGCTGTTGTAATGCGACCCGGAGAAGCCCGACAGCAGCACCATCAGCGCCGCGAACACGACGGCCGCGACGGCCGCCGTCAGCACGTGCCGGCGGCGGCGCGCGCGTCGGGCAGCACCCAGCTGCGCCGCAACGACATCCGTTGCCTGCGGCGCGTTCGCCGTGCCGCCGATGCCGGGGCTCCCGTCATCGGCCGCAGCGGCGCGGTTCTTATGCGCCATGCGGCTGCCCTCCTTCCGTGTTCGCCGTTTCGCCTGCCGCCGGGACGTCCCATCCCAGCGCGGCGCGCTTCTGCTTCATGTCCGCCACGATGCGCTCTCCCAGTTTCTTCGGGTCCACGTCCACCACCATCCGGCTGCCAAGCGTTTCCATGGTGCCCTCTTTCAGGAACTCGATAACGTTCTGCGAACCGAAAATGGGCGGCTCCACGCAGTGGTACGAGCTGACGCCCATCAGGCGGAAACCGAGCGCGGCGTCCACGCTCTTCTCGTTCGACCATTCCGGCGAGCTGAATGCGAACGGCAGGTCGCAGATGCGCTGGCCCAGTTCCGCCGCAATGCCGCCCAAAATGCCGGACGAACGCGTGTTGTCGATGCATTCGCCCACATGCCATGCGGGAGGCAGGTCGGGCTCCAGGAACTCGCGCAGCCCCTGGCCGCAGCGGTCGAGGGCGGACACGTTGCAGTACCCCAGCTTCATCAGCGGGAACGACGCGCAGCCGTTCGTCAGCACCAGCACGTTGTTCGCCAGCAGCACATCCGCCACGTCCACGATGCAGCGCTCGTACGGCACCTTCGTGTTGTTGCAGCCCACCATGTTCACAATGCCCAGGATCTGCCCGCTGCGAATTGCCTGCGCCAGCGGCCCCATGCCGCCGAAGCGACGATGCACGTATTCCACGGAGAAGCCAACCTCCGCCTCCGCCTCGTACGGCGGGATGTTCACGCGAATGCCGCGGCGCGCCTGGAAGCTCTCGATGCCGCGCTCCACAATGGCCTCGGCCATCGCGCGCGTCTGCTCGATGTTCGCATGGTGATGGTCGTACTCGTAGCGCTCCGCACCGGGCAGGCGGGCGTTGTCGCTAGTCGTGATGACCGTCGTGCGATAGCAGCGCGCCACATCCATGATGCTGGGGAAAACGTCCTGCACATCTGCGACCCATAGGTCGAGCGCGCCGGTGCCCAGCACCAGCTCGGCGCCCACGGCATTGCACAGCGGAATCACGCCGCCGTAGCGGTACATCGCCGCAAGCCCGGAGCAGCAGATGCCGTAGAAGCGAATGCCCTTCGCGCCAGCGCCGATGGCCTTCTGCACGAACGCCGGCTCCTGCCCCACCTTCACAATTTGCGAGACCAGCGTGGGAAGATGCCCGTGAACGGCAATGTTAACGTAGCCTTCTTTCAGCGCGCCCAAGTTCACCTTCGATGTGACGCGATCGCCGACGCCGAACAGCGAATCCGTGGCGATGCTGGCGCCGGTCACGCCGGAGAACGTGAATGCCAGGCCGCACCGCAGGAACTCCTGCATCACGCTGCGCCAGTCGCCGTCCGTGGCGCATCCCGTGCGATGCATGGTGTCGAACACCTCGTGATAGGCACTGATGGGAATGATGTCCAGGTCCTCCCACACTTTCTGGCGCTCTGCCGGCGCCATAGCCTGCAGCGTGCGATACGGATGCGCGGGATCGGAGGCGGACAGATCGTCCAGCAGAGCATTTGCCAGGTCCTTCGCAACGTTTTTCAACTGGCGGTTCTTCACGGGAATGCCGAAGCGGGCCGCCGTGTCCTTGATCTTCTGCTCGCCCAGGATGGGCAGGTCCAGCTTGCCTTCCGCCGCCCATTTCAGCGACAGGATGACGGCGCGCGCATGCATGCCGTGCTGCGATACGCCGGCCGCAGCCGAACGGGCCAGGTTGCGCGCCACAATCAGATCGGCATCTGCACCGCACACGCCGCGCGGGGCCTTCGGCGTGATACGGCACGGGCCCATGTTGCAGATGCGGCAGCACGTGCCGGACAAGCCGAACGCGCATTGCGGCTGCTGCGCGTCGAAGCGGTCGAACGCCGTGTCGATGCCCAGCTCGTCCGAGCGCCGCAGCATCTCGGAGATAGCCGGGTCGGGCGTCTTCTCTATCTGGTCCTGCTTCGTGGGGAACGTCTTACGGTACGCCTTCACGGCATCCGTGTAGTCCTTGATGAACGCGCGGCGGCGCTCTTCGGCGTCGCCCTCCTGATGGTCGGCCTGATGCGTGACCACAGACACGCCGTTCTCGTCGAACCCGATGAGGTTGCGATGCGTGTGGATGTGCGCCGGCGCCGTGCTGCGCGTGTGCTGGTGAGTGTGCTGCGATGCCGTCATGGTGTCCCCCTATTGCCCCGCCGCGCAGAAGCGGTCCTTATTGCCGTCTGTGCGAATGAATTCGGTGCGGACAGGTTAGGCAGTTTTCCCTAGCAGCTCAATAGGTTTTATGCCTCATTCTTTCGATAACTGGTTATCTTCCCAGCTCAGAGGCTTGTAACGTAAAAAAATGCGCCCCAATGGAAGGGCGCATTTTCGGGGCTTGCCTCGGTGAGCGGCAAAGCGTGCGGCGCGGGACGCGGCAGCTTCCGCAACAGAATGGCCTCGTCCACGCCGGCCTCCTTCGCCGCCTGCGCATACATGACAGAAGGAATGAGGTTCAGCGTCTTGATGTCGCAATGCAGGAAGCGCGTGCCCTCATGCGTGATGGCGGTGAACTCGCGATTCATGGGATCCACCTTGTCCGGGAAGATCATGATCCAGAAATTCGACTTCATGTCCGCGTCGAACGCATACGCGCGCCGCGCCGTTCCGCGCGTGACCTGCCAGTACACGAACACCTCGGATTCGTCCACCTTGCCCAGCATCTCGAGCAGCGTATCCGCCATCTCCCGCTTCGAGCAGGGCGGATTGATCTTCAGCTTCGCCATGCCGTTGAAGATGCGGTCGATATGCTCGGGCAATGCGAAGATCTTGCCGTTGCGGCCCATGGCTGCATCGTAGACGCCGTCGCCGAAAACGGTCACGCGGTCCATCATGGGAACGCTCATCTCGGACAGCGGACCGTATTCTCCGTTGTAGTAACCCAGTTCCTACATGGGAATCCTTCCTGACGTACGCCCCGCTAGAGCGTGGTGACCAGCTCATCCATCGGCTTGCGCTCCGTATGGCGCGGCGCCGGCCGTGCGTCATCAGCCGGATAGCCGATGGCGAACAACGCCACGTCTACGTAATCCCCCAGCTCCGGGAACAGCTCCTTCAGCTTCGGGGAATCGTAGGCGCCGACCCAGGTGCTGCCCAGCCCCTGATCCTGCGCCTCCAGGATGATGTGAGTGCCCACGATGGACGCGTCGATATCCGCATAGTTCTTGCCGTCCATGCGCACGTAGGCCTTTGCCGGGTCGCCAGCGAGAATCAGAGCGACGGGTGCACCGTACAGGCACTTCGTGGTCTGGTCCAAGCGGGCGCGCGCCTGCGCGTCCTTCACGATCCAGATATGGAACGGCTGAATGTCTTTTGCCGTGGGGGCAATGCGGGCCGCCTCCAGAATCGCGTCGAGTTTCTCCTGTTCAACGGGCCTGTCGCTGTATTGGCGACACGTCCAGCGGTCTTTCGCCAAATCCAAAAACGCCATGGGGCTCCTTTCTGTCTGCATCCTTTTCCTGAAAGTATATCGCGCAGCATGTCCGCTCTGTTTCCGCTGCGCGTGAATTTGCCGCAGACCGCACAACCGAGAAGCGGCCGAGAATGCCGAAAGCCACTTACGGATGCTGTGTCAACGTGCGCAGGAAGGCGTCCTGCGCCGCCCGACCGGCTGCATCCCACTTGAACACGCCCGCGTCTTCCAGAACGTGTGCGAATACCGCGCCCACTTCCTGGCGAAGCACGTCCCGGACATCCTCGACCGCAAAGTCATGGCGCGCTGCCACATCCTGCGCCCACATCGCATGCGGCGCGCAAAGCGGATCCCGTTGCAGCTGCGCCGCATCCCGCGCTCCCCCGGCAAGCGCCTGCGCCAGGGCAGCCATCTGCGGTTCCAGACGGGGAGGCAGAATGGCCAGGCCCATGACCTCAATGAGCCCGATGTTCTCCTTCTTGATGTGGTGATGCTCGCGATGCGGATGGAACACGCCCAGCGGGTGTTCGCTAGAGGTGATGTTGCACCGAAGCGCCAGGTCCAATACCAGGTCGTCCCCCCTGCGGTACGCAATGGGAGTCACTGTGTTGTGGCGCGTGCCATCGGCATCGTACGGGATAATGCCCGCACGGACATCCCGATAGCCGCGCCAAACGCGCGCCACCGCATCTGCCGCATCCAGCAACGCATCCGCATCGGGACACCGCAAGCGGATGACGCTGACGGGCCAGCGCACCACGCCCGCCCGCACCTGTGCATGGTCGGACCAAGGCAACGGCTGCGCGATAGGTGCCCCCATCAGCGGGAAAGCATGCTTGCCGCCCTGGAAGTGGTCGTGCGAGAGAATGGATCCGCCCACGATGGGCAGGTCGGCATTCGAGCCCAAGAAGTAGTGCGGGAAGCGCTGCACGAACTCCAGCAGACGCGCCATATTGTCGCGGTCGACATGCATCGGCACATGCTGCAGGTTCAAAACGATGCAATGCTCGCCGAAATATGCATACGGCGAATATTGCAGCGCCCACGGACTGCCACCCAGCGTCAGCGGCACCATGCGCAGATTCTGACGCGCCGGCCAGCCGCCGTCTCCCGCCGATTGCGACAGGCGGCCCGCATAGCCTTCGTTCTCCGCGCACAGCCGACAGCGCGGATAAGGCGCCGGCGCCGCAACCGAGGTTGCAACAGGCGCAGAAGGCGAAGAGCACTCCCCCGCCGGAACGGAAGCGCCTCCCGCCGCAAGACCCGCTGCACGCGCGATGTCCCGCGGGTCCTTCTCGGGCTTTGACCGGTTGATGGTAATCTCCAGGTTGCCCCAGGTCGTTGCCGCCCGCCACTGCACATTGCGCGCAATGGCAGACGTGCGCACGTAGTCGGCTGCGCAGCACAGATGGTAGAACCAGCCCGTCGCCGCCCGGGGATCCTCTTGCTCGCGGCGGGCGAATTCCCGCGCCACCTGCGACGGCGGCGGCATGAGCCGGCCCATCAACCGGGCGCTGAAGCGCTCGAACACCGCCGGATTATCCGGGGATTCGCTCAACGCACCGTTCGTATGCGCTGCGAGCGCCAACGGGCGCAGCAGGCAATCCGGGTAGAAGCGCCCATCGGCGGCAGCGGATTGCGCACAGCCTTCGCCAGACAAGTCCGACGCACCGCCGCAGCCCGATGATCCGATTTCCGCCCGTAATGCCGCCGGCCCTGATGCCCCCACGGCATCGAGCACGGTGTTGTATGCCCACCGGCAGTCGGATTCCGCAATCAGACCCTGTGCAGCGGCGTATGCCACCAAGCGCGCAGCAGGATCTTCGCCCCGATCGTCGGATGTCGTCACCGCCATGACGCGCTCGCTCCCGGCGCGCCGATGGGAAGATCCAAGCAGCTTCCCTCGCCCAGCCAGCCGTTCATGCGTTCGCAGAATTCCGGCACCAGATCAAGCGGGACGTATGCCTGGATTGTGCCGCCGAAGCCTCCACCGTGGATGCGGAATGCGCCGCGGCCATCCAACACGATATCCGCGAGCGCAAGCGCTACCGCCGCCGGCTGATCGCTCCCACCCGACGACACGTTCTGCAAGTACTGCGCTGAAGAGATGCCCGACGCGTTCGTCCACTTCAGGAACGAGGCCATGTCGCCCGCCCGCAATGCGCGAACGCGCCGCATGACCAGGTCGTCCTCGTGGAAGAAATGAAGCGCCCGCAGCGTCGCCCGGTCACCCGCCGCCGCACGCACCTCCGGCAGTCTCCGATAGAACGCCGCGGGATTGACCTGCCCCAGCACGTCCTTCCCGAGCAGCCGCGCAACGTGCTGCATGTCCGCGGGTATCTGCGAGAATTCGTGAGTATGCAGACTGTGGTCGCAATGCGTGTCCACCAATATGACGGCATAGCCCGCACGGCGGAAATCGAAGTCCACCGGCGTCAGCACGGGGTGCGCGGGGTCGGAGAAATCCATGAGCGCAATGCCGCCGTGCGACACGATCGTCTGATCCTGCAGACCGCACGGCTTCCCGAACCATTCGCATTCCGTGCGCTTGCCCCACTGCGCCAGCGTCATGGCATCAACGCTGCCATCCGCGAACAGCACGTTCATGATCTGGCCGATGAGCATCTCGAACGCGGCGGAAGACGACAGCCCGCCTCCGGCGGGCAGCGTGCTGGCAGCTTCGACGTCGAAACCGCGAACGGGGATGCCCGCCTCTTCGAAGCAGACGACCATGCCCCTGACAAGGGATGATGCCGTACCGTATTCGCATTCCCGCGGCGCACCGTCATGGACGTCGACGGCCACCGGATCGAAGCCGTCGCTGTCAACGCGCACAAAATCCGTCCCGTTTTCGGCCGCCTCCGCGCGGATGCCCAGCGAAACCGCCGCCGACATCACGCGCCCATGCTGATGATCCACATGGTTGCCCGCCAGCTCCGTGCGGCCGGGAGCGAACGCAAGCACGTGTGGCGCGCCCGCCGCGAACAGCAGCTCTTCGAATCCGGCGCTCATCGCGCATCCCCGGCATTCTGCGATCTGTCGTCGAAGCGGCTGAGCGCCGTCCGCATCAGATTGATGGCCTCCTGGTACTTCGCCACGTCCTCGGGGCGCCAGGAGAGCATGTTATCCGAGGTCAGAAGCGAGCCGCCAAAGCAGGCATCGCCTTCCAGCAGCAGGTCCTCCTGCTCGGGTTCCATAGCTATGTCGTCGCGCAGGAAGAAGACATCCGGGTCGTTCAGGAACGCACGGCCGTTCAACGGCGCGCGGCCGATGGTGTTCGCCAGGCTGCGCTTCGTGCTGACGCGCTCGCGGCTCAAGATGCTGTAGTAGAAGCGGTTGTTCCAGTCCAGGCCCACGTCGCAGCCAATGCGGCAGTATTCCACGCGCCCGAACGCAGGCGCCAGCGGCACGCCGCAACCCAGCAGCTGCACATCGGGACCCACGGCATCGCGGATGAATTGCATGCCGTCGGCCATCAGCTGCCCGCGGTTCATGCCGCCGTGCGGCAGCATGCATGCCGCATACAGGAAGTCCACCTTCAGCAGCTCGAAGCCCCACTCCCGCGTAACCGTCTGCAGGATATGCGCTAGAAACGCGCGCACCTCCGGATTCAGCGTATCCAGCGCGAATCCGCCGTTCCAATGCGTGCCCGTGCGCACGGGCGCACCGCGCTTGTCACGCAGCAGCCAATCCGGATGGTTCAGATACGTGCATGAATCCAGCTCGCAGGCGAACGGAGCCATCCACAGGCCGGGCTTGAATCCCGCGGCTTTGATGTCCTCCACCAGCGGTTTCAGGCCGTTCGGGAACTTCTCATGATACGTTTCCAGCCAGTCGCCCACTTTCGCATAGCCGTCATCTATCTGGAACACGCGCTCGAAGCCGTGCGTGTCGACGCCAGCCATCACCGCCGTGGCCGCCTTCAAGTCGGCCCTCACCTTGTCCTCGTCCACGGAATCGAAATGGCGGTACCAACTGGAATATCCCACCATGGGCTTTGCCGGCAGCCGTTTCATGCCCAGCAGCTCGAACCAGCGGTCGAACGCGTCCTCTTCCGCCGCCGGCACGCCGATGACGGTCTTGTCGCCCGGCTGGAATTCCGCTGCGGAGCGGAAGATGAGCGCCATCGTGCACAGATGCAGCTTCTCCCCTGCCGCGACGACGCGCTGGGGCACTTCCTTTTCCAGACGGATAAGGCGCCCGTGCATATTGAAGCGAATCAGCGTGAAGCCGTTGTCCTCACTGAGCGAGGCGATCAGGCAGCACGATCCGCCGCGGCGCATAGACGCATACGTCCATCCGTGCATGAGACCTGGGGTGAACCCGTATTCCGTGAAACGGTAGTCACCCGCAGTATCCAACAAAAAGTGATCGATCAGGTTGCGCGGCAGGCCGTGCAGGCCATGGCGGAACGCGTTGATGTCCGATTCCACGGTGTCCGTCCAGCTCTGATAGCCGTTCAGCAGCACGCGCTCCGTTTTCAGGAAACGATGGCTTGCATCGACGCTGCAGGCGGTAATGCGGATATCCCGGAAGGCCTGAAGCTCGATATCGAACACCTCACCGTCGAACGTCACGGTGATGGCCGCATTCGGGTCGCTACAGACATAACGGCCCGAATCGAGCGTCTCGCAGATGAGATGGCGTTCTTCGTCCGTCTCGTCATCGGCCGCGGTGTACGAGACGAGGCATCGTTTGATGGTCGGCATGACGTATCGCCTCTAATCCGCGAAGTATCCCACACCGCCTTCGAAGATGGGCTGGTAGCCGACATTCGGGATGTTCTTGTACAGCCCGGCACCGGCGCGCTCCGAATGGCCCATCTTGCCGAACACACGGCCATCCGGGCTGGTGATGCCCTCGATGGCCAGCACGGAGCCGTTCGGGTTCACATCCAAGTCCATGGAGGGGCGGCCGTCCAGGCCCACGTACTGCGTGGCAATCTGACCGGCGGCCCGCATGTCTGCCAGCACGCTCTCGTTCGCAACGAAGCGGCCCTCGCCGTGGCTGATAGCGATGGTATGCATCTCGTCCACGGTGCAATGCGACAGCCAGGGGCTCAGGTTCGAGGCAACGCGCGTGCGCACCAGACGGCTCTGGTGACGGCCGATGGTGTTGAACGTCAGCGTGGGGCAATCCGCATCCATATCGCGGATGTCGCCGAACGGAACCAGCCCCAGCTTCACCAGCGCCTGGAACCCGTTGCAGATGCCCAGCATCAGGCCATCGCGGTTCTGCAGCAGGTTGCGCACGGCTTCCGTAACGGCCGGAGCGCGAAAGAATGCGGCGATGAACTTCGCAGAGCCGTCCGGCTCGTCGCCGCCGCTGAAACCGCCGGGGATCATGACAATCTGGCTGCGGCCGATCTCGTCCACCAGGCGCTGGCAGCTCTCTGCAACGCTTTGCGGCGTCAGATTGCCGATGATGAGCGTCGTGACATCCGCACCGGCACGTTCGAACGCCCGCGCGGAATCATACTCGCAGTTGTTGCCCGGGAACACGGGAATGACCACATGCGGATGCGCCAGATGCTCATCGGCGCTGACCAGCGGGCCGCCCTGCGTGTAGCTGACGCTCTCCACGGCTTCGCCGGCACCGCGATACGGCATGACGGGCTCGAGCTTGGCCTCCCAGACCTCCTGCAGCTGCGCCAGGTCGATGTCCTCATCCTGGACCATCAGGCGGTAATCCGTGATGGTGCGGCCCACGGGAATGACGTCGTAGCCTTCGCCCGCATCCGCTTCGGCACCTTCGGCCAGTTCCACAACGAAGCTGCCGTAGGCAGGTGCGAACAGGTCCTCGTCGAACGTCGGATCCGCTGCCAAGCCGATGCCGTTGCCCACGCACATCTTGAACAGGCTCTCTCCCAGCCCGCCGTAGCCGGGCGTGGAGACGGACAGCGCCTCATGCGTCCCGACAAGCTTCTGCACCTGGCCGATGGCGGCGCGCAAGCCGGCGGCCTGCGGAAGCAGCCCGTCGCGCGTGGCGGGCTTGATGAGCACGACGCGGTTGCCGGCGCGCTTGAACTCCGGGCTTGTGGCTCGATCCACCGGGCCCACGGCCACGGCGAAGCTCACGAGCGTCGGCGGCACGTCCAGCTCCTCGAAGCTGCCGGACATGCTGTCCTTGCCGCCGATGGCGCCCACTTCCAGGTCGATCTGCGCATCGAGGGCGCCCAGCAGCGATGCCACGGGCTTGCCCCAACGCGCGGGCTCCGTGCCCAGGCGCTCGAAGTACTCCTGCATGGACAGATACGCGTCCTGGCGCCTGAAGCCGGCCGCAACCAGACGGGACAGGCTCTCGACAACGGCCAGGTACGCGCCCTGGTACTGGTTTTCGGAAGACAGGTACGGGTTGAAGCCCCATGCCATGCCGCTGCACGTGGTGGTCTCGCCGTCCACCGGCAGCTTCGCAGCCATGGCCATGCTGGGCGTCAGCTGGTACTTGCCGCCGAACGGCATGATGACCGTCGCTGCGCCGATGGTGGAGTCGAAGCGCTCCGACAGCCCCTTCTTCGAGCAGACGTTCAGGTCGCTCAGGAGGGATTTCATCTTCTCCTCCAGCGTGTCGCCCTCCCAGGAAGGCGCATACGCCTTGCCGGGCAGCACATGCGCTTCCGCCCGCTTCGGGGCGCCGTTGCTTGCCAGGAACTCGCGGCTGACATCGATGACGGTGTCGCCGCGCCAGACCACCCGCACGCGCCCGTTGTCCGTCACGCGCGCGACCTCCGTGGCCTCCAGGTTCTCCTGATGCGCAAGTTCGATGAACCGCGCGGCATCGTCGGCGGACACATCCACGGCCATGCGCTCCTGGCTTTCCGAGATGGCCAGCTCCGTACCGTCCAGGCCGTCATACTTCGTGGGCACCTTGTCCAGGTCGATGTACAGGCTGTCCGCCAGCTCGCCGATGGCAACAGACACACCGCCGGCACCGAAGTCGTTGCAGCGCTTGATCATACGCGTGGCTTCGCCGTTGCGGAACAGGCGCTGAATCTTGCGCTCTTCGGGAGCATTGCCCTTCTGCACCTCCGCACCGCACGATTCCAGACTCTCCATGTTATGAGCCTTGCTGGAACCCGTGGCGCCGCCGATGCCGTCGCGGCCGGTGCGGCCGCCCAGCAGGATGACACGGTCGCCGGGCGCGGGCGTCTCGCGACGGACATGATCGGCCGGCGTAGCCGCCACCACGGCGCCGATCTCCATGCGCTTCGCGACGTAGCCGGGGTGGTACAGCTCGTCCACCTGCCCCGTTGCCAGGCCGATCTGGTTGCCGTAGCTGGAATAGCCATGCGCGGCATCCAGCACCAGCTTGCGCTGCGGCAGCTTGCCGGGAATGGTCTCGCTCACCGGAGTCAGCGGATTGCCGGCACCCGTGACGCGCATGGCCTGATACACGTAGCTACGGCCGGACAAGGGGTCGCGAATGCATCCGCCGATGCACGTTGCCGCGCCTCCGAACGGCTCGATCTCCGTGGGGTGGTTGTGCGTCTCGTTCTTGAACAGGAACAACCAATCCTGCTGCTCCCCGTCAACGTCGCACTTGACCTTCACGGTACAAGCGTTGATTTCCTCGCTTGCGTCAAGGTTCCTCAAGATACCCTTCGCCTTCAGGTACTTCGCCCCGATGGTGCCCATGTCCATAAGGCAGACGGGCTTCTCGTCGCGCCCCAGCTCATGGCGCATGGCCAGGTAGCGGTCGAACGCCTGCTGGACCACGGCGTCGTCGATTTGCACGTTCTCCAGCTTCGTGCCGAACGTGGTATGGCGGCAATGATCGGACCAGTACGTGTCGATCATCTTGATTTCCGTGATGGTGGGCACACGCCCTTCGCCCTTGAAGTAATCCTGGCAGAACTTGATGTCGTCGAAGTCCATAGCCAGGCCACGGTCATCGATGAACCGATTCAGCCCGGCATCGTCCAGGTCGTTGAAGCCCTGAAGGCGCTCGACATCTGCCGGGGGCGTAAACGTCATCTTCAGCGTGTCGCGCGGCGCCAGCGACGCTTCCCGCGCTTCCACAGGATTGATCATGTGGTGCTTGATGGCGGCGACATCCTCATCGGTCAAGTCGCCGGACAGCACGTACACCTTCGCGCTGCGCACCGTGGGCCTGTCGCCCTGGCTGATGAGCTGGATGCACTCGCTTGCGGATTCCGCGCGCTGGTCGAATTGACCGGGCAGGTACTCCACGGCGAACACAACCTGGCCGGAAGGCGCCTCGAATGTCACCGTATCCACCTGAGGCTCGCTGAATACGATGGGCACGCAGGCGTCGAACAGGCCCTTGTCGATGTCCTCCACGTCATAGCGGTTCAGCAGGCGCAGCCCTGTGAGGCCCTTGATTTCCAAGATTTCGCGCAGCTCGGTTTCAAGCTGCTGCGCCTCCACGTCGAAACCGGGCTTCTTCTCAACGTAAACGCGATATACCATGCCGATTCTCCGCCTTTCGATCCCCATTGTGTACAGTGTGCGGTAAGCAGTAATCTTGCACGCTCCATCATACGGTATTTTCGACGGCGTTTCCCGCCGTAACGCAGAGATGGTAGAAGAGAGATAGCGCGAAGAGAGCGCAACGTAAGCCGCGCGTTAGCTCCGCCCCGCAGGCGCCTCGGCCGCCGCAAAGCCGCCGTATAAGCCGGTCCGCACCGGGCGGGACGCGGCGCCGGACGAGAAGCCCGGGCAGCCGCTACTGCGGACGTTCTCGGTGCAGGCGCATGATCGTGGACATCATGACCAGGAACACGATGACGCAGATGCTGGAAACGGGCTCGATGACGCGGGCCATGAAGAAGCAGCACACGCACCAGCCCACGGAGACGGCGCCGCCGATCTCGGATACCGTCACGAATCGGCGAAACGTGCCGTCGCCGCGCAGCCAAGCGCGTCCGGTGCCGGCAATGAACAGGGAGAACAGGCCCATGGCCATGCAGAATGCGGATTCCGCCAGCGCCAGCGTGGCCGGACTGCCCAGATCGGCGCTGATGCCGGAATAGCCCAGGAACGTCAGGACGGCCGACGACCAGTCGTCGGATGCCGAGCAGACGGCCAGGCCGATGGCGGCGGCCAACGACAGCGCGCCGATGATGGAGAAGATGTTCATCAGGCGGAACAGGCGAATCTGGCCAACGGTGGCGGCGCCCTTGCCGGCCACGTTCGCGTATGCATTCGACGCCCGGCCGTGGCGTTTCGCCACCATGGTGCGCTCCGCCTGCCGCTGCGCGGCCTGCCTATTCGCCGTGGTGTTGCCTGACTTCAGGCGCTCCTCTTCAAGCGCGCGCTTCTCTCGCGCCTTGCGCGCCTTCGCCTTCTTGCCGCTTTTCGCCAAACCGGGACCACCCTTCCGCTTGCCGGGCTAGTAGCTGACCAGCTCGTTCGCAACCTGCCGTGCCGAGTACCAGATGAACAGGATGAATACCAGGTTCACAATGGACACAGGCTCGATAAGGCCGTAGCTGGAGATGCAGAACGCCAGGTAGCCGGCATACGCGACCGCCAGGACGATGGTGATCGCGCGGTACCACACAGCTGTGGCCTGGCCGAACATCCACGAGAACGTGAACGAGTTCACCATCAGCGCCAGCAGGCCCAGCAGCGTCACCACAGCCTCGATGCGCAGCACGACCGTGGGATCCCAGCCGTTCACGGTGTAGTCCCGATAGCCCAGGAACGAGAACACCGCCCACTCCTGGTCCGGGAAGCACGACAGCATGAACCAGCACACGGCAATGGGAATGCAGATGAAGCCCCAGATGGTGTAGCCGCTCAGGACGCGCTGCAGCCGCATGCGCGCCTTCGTCATGGGCTTGCCGTCCTCGCCGTAGTCCTCGTAGAGCTCACCCTGCTTGCTTGCCTTTATATACTCGCGTTCGGAAAGCCCTTGCTGGCTTTGCGAGCCGCGCAGCTCGGCCTGTTGTTGACGGACGCGGCGATCGCGTTCCCTTCTCTGTTTCTTGTTCGCCATACGGGTTCCCTTTCAGCCTTTGTCGAACGCCCGGCGCGGCGCGAACGCCCGCTGCCCGTTCGCCAAAGGACGCACGGTTTCTCACACGTGCTGAATAGTCTATAACAATCAGCCGTTCGCGGCACGGAGATTGGCGCCTGCCGCCCCGCGCCGACACCGCCGGGGCAGCGCGAAACGGCCAAACCTGCTACTCTGGAAGTTACCGTACGCAACGGCAGCGAGTTATTCGAGGAAGGACATACGATGAGCGAAAACGATACGTACACGCTCGTTTTGATTCGCCATGGCGAAAGCGAATGGAACAAGCTAAACCTGTTCACCGGTTGGGCGGATGTGGACCTGACGGACACGGGTCGCAGCGAAGCGCGCCAGGGCGGCAAGAGCCTGCGCGAGGCCGGCTACGATTTCGACCTATGCTACACGTCCTACCTAAAGCGCGCCATCCACACGCTGAACCTGGTGCTGGAGGAAATGGACCGCGAATGGCTGCCCGTTGTGAAAAGCTGGCGCCTGAACGAGCGCCATTACGGTGCGTTGCAGGGCCTGAACAAGGCCGACACCGCTAAGAAGTACGGCGAAGAGCAGGTGCTCGTGTGGCGCCGCAGCTATGCCACACGTCCACCCGCACTGGAGCCCGGCAGCAAGTTCGACACGCACCTGCAGCCCGCCTACCGCGATGTGGACCCCGGCCTGTTGCCCATGCACGAGTGCCTGGCCGATACCGTGGCGCGCGCCTGGCCGTACTTCGAGCAGGAGATCAAGCCCCAGATCCAAGCCGGCAAGCGCGTGCTGATTGCGGCGCACGGCAATTCCCTACGCGCGCTGATCAAGCAGTTCGACGGGCTATCGGATGACGAGATCGTGGGCGTGAACGTGCCCACCGGCGTGCCGCTGGTCTACACGTTCGACAAGGACTTCAACGTGCTGAACAAGGAATACGTGGGCGATCCCGACGTCATCGCCGCGAAGATCAACAAGGTGGCGAACCAGGGCAAGGCGAAATAGCGCCTGCCCGCGAAACAGTGCGCCCTATTCGCGAAGCGGCACCCGGGGATTCCCCGGTGCCGCTTTTTTCTTGGAGGGGACGCCGTGAGCGCACGTTGCGCAGACGCCTCGGGGGCTGCAGGCCGCCGGCCGTCTCCAGCGCACACCCGGGCCGCGCACCGCAAGTCGCGCGGCACGCAGGCTCCCCGGATGCCGCGAGCCGCAGGCTGCGCGTCAGGCGCCCGACTGCGCTGCTAGGCGCGCAATTCCACGGTGATCAGCGCGCCGGGTTCGGGCGCCGGCTTGCCCAGCGTCGTGTCCAGCAGGTAGTACGCGTCCGCCTTCGCCGCCTCGATTTGCTTCGGCCGGGGGCTGCTCAGCGGATAGGCGCCCACGACGCCATCCTCCTGCGGCACCAGCTTCATCTGGCGGATGCTGAAGAACTGCCCCGTTTCCTTCGGCCGCTTCTCGCCGGGCAAATGGGCTGGCTGCACGACCGCCGTGCCCTTGTGGCCGGGGGCGTGGGCCACGGGGCACGGCGCCCTGAGGCGCGCCGTCACCTGCACGGGTTCCGTCGGCAGGCCCAGGAATGCGTTCATGACGGGCTTCAGGTAGAAGTCGACGGTGATCGCGGCGCCGCCCGGAGGGCCCGAAATGCCCACGATGGGCGTGCCGTCGATGACCGAGAACGAGCTGTGGTGCCCCGGCCCATGGTTCGTCTGGTGGCATAGCACGCGCCCCAGCTCCTCCACGACCTCCAGATTCCAGTCGTCGGAGCCTTTCGAGGAACCGGCGTTCAGCACCACGATGTCGCACTCGCCCACTGCGCGGAGCAAGGCTTCGCGGATGGCTTCGGGCTTGTCCCGCACAATGGGGTACAGCACCGCCTGCCCGCCCCACTGCTCTATCTTGCCCTTCACGAGCAGGCTGTTGCTGTCGATATTCCCGCCCCGCGGCACGTCCTCGCCGACGGGAACCAGCTCGTTGCCGGTAGGAAGGAAGCCCACGCGCGGCTTCGCCACAACGCGCACGTCACTGTTGTTGCCGCTCGCGATGGTCGCCGCCAGCAGCGGGTCGATGCGCGTGCCCGCCGGCACCAGCACGTCGCCCGCATGCATGCGCTCGCCTGCGGGGATGGTGCCCGCATTCTTCTTCGACGGCAGTGCATCGAACGACAGCTTCGTGGCATCGTCGTTGAACTTCACATGCTCCACGACGATAGCCGTGTCGAACCCCCCGGGCATGCCGATGCCCGTGTTCGCGAACTGCCATTGCACGCCGCGCTCCCAGTTCGACGTGTCCGGCATGCCGTTTTCGAAGTCCGCCCAGCGCACGGCCACGGAATCCATCGCGCACGTCAGGCTGTTGGGCATGTCCAGCTGCGCCACGGCATCGGCCGCCAGCACGCGCCCGTACGATTCCGCAACGGGAACGGTCTCCGCACACGGATGGAATTCGCAGGCATCCAGCATTGCGGCCACCGCCTGCTCCCGCGTCATTTGTATATGGTGGGAATGATCGCGCATCCTTGTTCCTTTCGCCCGTCGATGCTTGTCAATCCCCCTCATTATATGGTGCCGCGGCGCCCCGGCCGCGAAGGGAGGCGTTTTTCGCTACCATACAGACAACCGAGTAAAGGAGTCCTCATGTCCGATACCGCAACCCCCGACCGCCCGCAGCCCACGCCTGCGGCGGAATCCCTCTCGAACGAGCCGCTTTCCCGCCACACCACGTTCCACCTCGGCGGACCGGCGCGCGAGTTCGACACTGTCTACAACGAAGCGCAGTTCATCGACGCGGTTCGCGGAGCGGACGAAGCGGGCCTGCCCCTGCTGGTGCTGGGCGGCGGATCGAATGTCCTCTGCGCCGATGACGGTTTCGCGGGACGCGTGGTGCGCGACGGCCGCACGCAGCCGCTGGCGTGCGAAAAGGCCGCGGACGGCACCGTGCTCTTCACCGCTCCGGCGGGCATGGTGTGGGACGATGCGGTGCAGGCGACCCTGGATGCCGGGCTTGCCGGCATGGAAGCACTTTCGGGCATCCCCGGCACCGTCGGCGCCGCCCCCATCCAGAATGTGGGTGCCTACGGCCACGAGATGGACGAGCTCATCTATTCCGTACGTGTCTTCGACCGCCGCACGAAGACGGTTGAGAATCGGCCCTACCGCACGTTCCACCCCGCGTACCGGGATTCCGACCTGAAGCGCTCCTGCCGCGACGAGCGCATCGCCGGCGGCACACCGTTTACCCCCACGGGCCGCTGGGTCGTGCTCCAGGTGACGTTCGCCCTGACGCGTTCCCGCCAGTCGCTGCCCGTGCAATACGCCCAGCTCGCCGAACAGCTGGGCATTGAGGTTGGGCAGCAAGCCGACGCCAGCACGGTGCGCGATACTGTGCTGGCCCTGCGGCGCTCGAAGGGCATGGTTTACGACGAAGCCGACCATGACACCTGGTCGGCCGGATCCTTCTTCACGAACCCCCTGCTGTCGCCCGAAGATGCCTGCCAGCTTCCGGACGGCGTGCCGCGCTACCCCGCCGCCGACGGTACCGTGAAGACCTCGGCCGCCTGGCTCATCCAGCACTCCGGCCTGCCGAAAGGATCGGCGGCCACCGGCAATCCCGCCGACGACGCAAGCGCACCTGCAACGCTTTCGACCAAACACGTCTTGGCACTGACGAACCGAGGGCATGCCACCGCCGGGGACGTGCTTTCCCTGGCTCGGCGCGTGCAAGCGCAGGTCAAAGCCGCTTACGGCATCACGCTGGTGCCCGAGCCGGTGATGGTGGGCATAGACACGCCGCACCCGCTAGGCTAACGCGGCCAGCAGCCCGGCATTGTCCGCTGCTGACGGATTGCCGCTGACGACCGTCGCCGGCAGCTGCCGCCA
>OGOS01000658.1_pt1 | contig 26748 bp, 23 predicted proteins | sample 1552701 | NCBI WGS metagenome assembly OGOS01 (sample SAMEA2580128, study PRJEB22360) | human gut metagenome | biome: human gut; feature: human-associated habitat; material: faeces | place: Denmark | collected 2008/2010
GCCCCCGGCGCCATGCCGGGGGCCTTTTCTTGTGTCTACAGGTATATAGGGATGGGGCGCTTTGCCTTTGAGATCGGCGGGGCGCATTCTTTCTTGTCCGTCGTTGCTTCGTATTGGGCCTTGAGAAAGATGGCTTAGATGGATTTGCGGCTTGTAAGTCAGTATCGTGGTGTGATATACGGATTCAGCATTATATACATTGTTCTGTTTCACGGTTTTGCCATTGATAAGGGGAATTACAGCTTCGGAATGTCCGGGCTGCAATGGCTTCAAGATTTCATCGCCATGGGTAATATCGGCGTTGATATCTTCTTGTTACTGTCCGGCATCTGCTTGTACTTCTCTTTTCAGAAAAACGACGAGACATACGCTTTCATAAAGAAGCGCCTTGCTCGTGTCGTCCCTTCCGCGTACATTGTGTACTCGCTGTATTGGGTCGTTAAATATCTCTTCCTCTCGTTCAATCCTACCGCTCTTCTGGGCAGGCTGACGCTGATGGATTTTTGGATTCAGGGCGATACCACCATGTGGTTTCTGTCTCTCATCCTTGTCTTATATTTCTGTTACCCGTATTTCTACGGGTTCCTGTTCCATGGCAAGAGTCCGGCACTGCGTTGCGCTCTTTTGATGGGCACCAGTTATCTGATGCTGTTCGTCTTGTTCAACTTGGCTCCCGACTACTTCAAGATGACGGAAGTGGCTTTGATGCGTTTTCCTGTTTTCATATTGGGATGCTTTATGGGCAAGTATGTCTATGAGGACGTGCGTATGCCGTCGCTGCCTTATATCCCGCTTGCGTTTGTGATGTTCTTCGGCGTTCTTGCTTTGAATACGTTCGGCCATCTGCCCGGGTATGTCATGCATATGGTCTACCTCATCGGCGGTGTGGGCGGCGCATATTCTATAGCGCTCATCTGCCTATTCTTCGATAAACATTTGCAGTTGCCCGTACGTCCGCTGTACCGCTTCTTCGATTTCACGGGCGGCTTCACGTTAGAGCTGTATTTCTGCTCCATTATGATCAACCAGGTATTACGCATGACGCCGTTCTACCAGGTGGGCAATCTTGCGCAGTATCTGCTGTTGATGGCTGTGGCCTATGTGCTGGCTTGGCTGGTGGGCATTGCTTCTACCGCTATTGCTAACCGGCTTTTGGGGAAGTCGAAGAAGCTGCAAGCGCTTCATGCGGGCCAACGCGTGCGTTCCTAAATGCAGGAGTGGTTGCGTTTTAGCCTTCCGCTTCTCTTTGTGAATGAAGCTTTCGAACACTCGTACTGTTGACGTGAAGAAAATCCCACAGCGTTGCTGTGGGATTGCTTAATATGCGCAACAGTCGTGTATGATACGAGCAAATACAGTTTGCAAAGATGAATCGTCGACGGCGTCGTTCGGTTCGGATTGGATCAACATGGCGGATAACGAAATTCAGCACTCGTCAGGCGATGCTCCGGCAAAGGCGCCGTTCGAGAGCATTGCGTTCCTGTACAACGACCGTGCCCACGGACGCATCCTTTTGCGTATTACGAAAGTGGAAGACGGCGAGGAGCCCTCGGCGCTGCCCGAGCCCAGTCCCTTCGATGGGGAGTTCGATTTCTCGGCAGAAGGCGTTTCGCCGTCCGAATTGCTGGATGAACCTGCTCCTTTGACAGGGCTCCATTATGTGCTGCATTACGAGGAAGGCGCGGCCGGCCATGCCACGGAAGGCGACATAGATCTGACACTGGAGGCAGCCCAGAAGCTGCAGAACAGCCTGGTAGAGGCCGGTGTGTACCTGTGGGATCCCGAATACGGCAACGACCCGAATCAGCCTCCTGCGAAGTGGAGCTTCACGGCTGTGTTGCAGCAGGGTGTGTTCACGCAGTCCGTTCGCGGCGGTTCGGACTTCCCGCAAGGATTCTCGCAGATGCTGGAGGCGTTTTACGAGGCGGGCCTTCCGCAGCCGCAGAAGCCGGCGGCGCACCATGCAGCGCCGATGGGCGCGGGCAATCCGGGAAATTTCGGGAATATGGGCTCGTTTGATCCTTCACAGATGTTCTCTGCCATGCAGGCCATGATGAGCACGGGCATGCCTCAGCAGGCGCTTGAGGAAATGCAGGAGATCATGAACGAGCTGAAGGACAACCCCGAAGCTTTCCAGGAGCGCCTGAAGTCGGAATTCCGTTCGCTTTCCCCGAGCCAGCAGGACGAACTGCTGAACCTGCTGAGCAGCACGGGTATGGCGTCCCGCGATTGGTGGGAGGACTTCTTCCGCGGCTAGCGCCGTTGCCTGCTTGCGGTGCGCATCACTAGCATCTCGATTCATAGCTGTCTATAAAGGAGAAATCCCCGTTTCGACGGGGATTTCGTATTTCAGGGGCATTCAGTCCGCTTGGAGCATGCACTAGAGGCAATCGGCGACGGTCCGGTTCAGGCGCTCCACGGCCTGCGGAATGTGCGCTTCGTCCAACATGCTGTAATGCATGACGAACTGCGGATATTCGCCGGATGCGCTTTGTGCTGCTTCTGGATCATGGTAATAGGCAGAAAACGGAGCTAGGCGCAACCCATGCGCCTGTGCGGCGGTAACCACCTGCGCTTCCGCGGCAGGGATGTTCATGCGGAGTACGAAATGGAGTCCGGCATCCGCCTGCTGCGTGTGGAACCACTCGCCGTACTCGCTTGCCTCCAATTGCGCGATCAACGCATCCTTCAGAATGCGGTGGCGGTTTCGCACGCGGTTGATATGGCGTTCGTAGTCGCCGGACTCTATGATTCCGGCCAATGCATTCTGGATCAGGGCGCTTACGGTGCTCGAATAGAATCCCAGTTTTTGTTCGAAGCGCTCCATCAGGGCCTGCGGAAGAATCATGTAGGCCACGCGCATGTCGGGGCTCAGGCTTTTCGTGAACGTGTTCGTGTAGATGACCTTGCCCAGCGTGTCGATGCTCTGCAGTGCGGGGATGGGTCGGCCGGCCAAGCGGAATTCGCAATCGAAATCGTCTTCGATGATATAGCGGTTCTCCGCCTGCGCCGCCCAGGCCAGCAGTTCGTAACGACGGGCGATGCTGGTCACCTTGCCGGTGGGGAACTGGTGCGACGGCATGATATGGACCACCTGGGCGCCGCTGTGCCGCAGCAGGGGAAGGGAAATGCCCTGGTCATCCATCGTGATGGGGCAGGCATGGGCGCCGCAGGCAGTGTAGATGTCGAACAGCTTCGAATATCCCGGCTCCTCCATGGCATACCCGCATCCGCGTCCCAGCAGCTGTACGATGAAGTTGTAGAGCGTCTGCGCACCGGCTCCGATGACGATACAGCGCGGGTCCACCTCCATGCCGCGGAATTGATGCAGGTGGTTCGCGATGGCATTGCGCAGGCGTGGCGAACCTTCGATGGGAAGGGGCTGCAGGTGCTGCGTGTCGGATTCGTCGGAGAGCGTGGACCGGAGCGCCTTGGCCCACAGCCGCTGCACCTGCGGATCGGCCGTTGCGCGGGGGTGCGCGAAGTCGATAATGCCTTTGTCCTGCGCCGGAGGTTGGTCCGGTATCGGGTCGTAGCGGCGCGCATTGCCCGGCGCCTGCTGCGTTCCCTGCGGGGCGGGCGAAACCGGCAGCGGCATGGCGTAATAGCCGCGCCGTTCGCGCGAATACAGGTAGCCCTCCGCTTCCAACTGCGCATAGGCGCCTTCCACGGTGATCAGGCTCACGCCCAGGTGCTTCGCAAGCGTCCGTTTCGAAGGAAGCTTCTCGTCGGCCAGGATGGTGCCGTCCTCGATGTCCCGCTTGATGCAGCGGTACAGGTACTCGTACAGACTTAAAGACTTACGCTGGTTCATGTCGTACGTGAGCATGCGGTGCGGAGACTCCTCTCTGTACGCCGGCGGATGGGCAGCACGCCTGCCGTCCGGGCAGCGAACGAGGCGCAGTGCGGCGCCCGGCAACGTGCGCAGTGCGTATCTGATTATAACGAAATGTTCGATCTGGTCATAAACTGACCTTAAGAAACATTTCAATATTGACGATACAGGCAAGGCCAGAAGATTCCTATCCTGAGATTCGAACACAAAGAACCCGGACCCGGTGCACCTGCAGGGTGCAGGGAGAGGAGAGGCTATCATGGCAGAAACGGCCGAAGAGCGCGCGAAGCTGAACAGGGAGCTTGCCCAGATGCTGAAGGGCGGCGTGATCATGGACGTGACGACGCCGGAGCAGGCGCGGATTGCAGAGGACGCGGGCGCGTGCGCCGTCATGGCGCTGGAGCGTATTCCCGCCGACATCCGCGCGGCGGGCGGCGTGAGCCGCATGAGCGACCCGAAGATGATCAAGGGCATCCAGGAGGCCGTGAGCATCCCCGTCATGGCGAAGTGCCGCATCGGCCATTTCGTAGAGGCGCAGGTGCTCCAGGCCATCGATATCGACTACATCGACGAGTCCGAGGTGCTGTCCCCGGCCGACGACGTCTACCACATTGACAAGACGCAGTTCGCCGTGCCGTTCGTCTGCGGTGCCCGCAACCTGGGCGAGGCGCTGCGCCGCATTGCCGAGGGCGCATCCATGATCCGCACGAAGGGCGAGCCCGGCACGGGCGACGTGGTGCAGGCCGTGTCGCATATGCGCCTGATCAACTCCGAGATCCGTCATGTGACGTCTTTGCGCAGCGATGAGCTGTACGAAGAGGCGAAGCGCCTGGAGGTGCCTGTGTCGCTGGTGCAGTACGTGCACGACAACGGGAAGCTGCCTGTGGTGAACTTCGCGGCAGGCGGTGTGGCAACCCCGGCCGACGCCGCGCTGATGATGCAGCTGGGTGCCGAGGGCGTGTTCGTGGGGTCCGGCATCTTCAAGTCCGGCAATCCCGCCAAGCGCGCACGTGCCATCGTGGGTGCTGTGACGAACTACCAGGATCCCGAGAAGATTGCGGCCCTGTCCGAGGACCTGGGCGAAGCTATGGTGGGCATCAACGAGCAAGAGATCGAGATCCTCATGGCCGAGCGCGGTAAGTAGGCCGGTCATGACGGTAGCGATACTGGCGCTGCAAGGCGCCTTCATCGAGCATCGGCGGGCGCTGGAGAAGCTGGGTGCGGAATCGTTCGAAATTCGCGAGGCATCCGATCTGCAGAAGCCGTTCGACCGGCTGATACTGCCCGGCGGCGAAAGCACGGTCCAGCGTAAGCTGCTGATGGAAGACGGCATCTTCGAGGGGCTGAAATCGCGCATCGAGGACGGCATGCCCGTGCTGGGCACGTGCGCCGGCCTGATTCTGCTGGCGCAGGAAGTGGAGGGCGGCAAGCCCTGCTTCGGCACGCTTCCGGTAACGGTGCGGCGCAACGCCTACGGCCGCCAGCTGGGCAGTTTCCATGCCGAAGCGGAATTCGACGGATTGGGGCCCGTGCCCATGACATTCATCCGTGCGCCGTTCATCACGGCGGTGCATCCGGGCGCGCAGGCGCTGGCAGAGGTGGACGGCAATGTGGTGGCCGCCCGGTCGGGGAACCAGATAGGCGTGGCGTTCCATCCGGAACTGGACCGCGACCTGCGCATACATAAGATGTTCCTGGAGCTGTAGCGCAGCGGTGCCGCAAGACCCCATTGGCCGGCTCCGCAGGCGCAGACAGGGGGATGCAGGCTGTCGCGTACGTTTCGGCGTCGCGGCAGCTTTTTTCGTGGATGCACGCCGATGTGCGGTACCATGGCTTCTGCATTTCTCATGCGGACGTCTACGAGAAGAGGGGAGCGCGCGGTGGCATCTTACATTGCCCATTACGAATCGCCGAAGGGCGAGAACCCGCAATCGGGCGAATTCGATTTCGAGAGCGAGCACCCTCTGAACAGCAAGGCGAACCAGCAGGATGCGCGCTACCGCATGCTGGACGTGTTCGGCAAAGAGGCCGTATCCTGGCAAATCACGAAGGTCGAGCGCGCGAAGGCGGATGCGGCGGACAGCTATTTGCAGCCGACGCTGGATTTCCGCGAACCCGAGAAGAAGCGCCGCCACCATACGGTGCAGCGCGGCCGCCTGTAGCGGACGCAGGAAGAAGCAGCGCATACGAAGGCCGCCGGCAGGGCGGCCTTTTCCGTTAGCGGCGCGCCAGCTTGCCGGCAACCTTGCCCAGCACGGTGCGGATCCCCTGCACGCCGGGCATGTTCAGCGCCAGCGCGATGCCGAACGTCACGGCCACGGCAACCAGGCCGCCGATGATGACGCTTGCGAGCGCGATGGGCAGGCTTCCCCAGAAGCTGCCGATAAGCTGGGGCAGCAGCAGGTACGTGACAGCGTAGCCCGCGCCGGCGCCCAGTACGCCCAGCACCAGGCCGCGCAGGCCATCGGCGAACAGGCTGCGCAGGCCCAGCTTGCCGTAGTGCTTGCGCAAGTAGGCGAAGCAGACGATATCGGAAACGACGAAGAACAAGCATTCGCTCAGTGCGATGGCCTCCATGCCAAACGGCGAATCGCCGAACACGAATGCGCCGAACACGATGGTGCACGCAATCTGGATGATGGCGCAGAAGATGTTGATGACCGCGAAGTGCTTCATCTTGCGCAGGCTACTGAACGTCTTCTGCAGATACGTGTTCACGCTGTAGAACGGCAGGGAGATGGCCAATGCGGCAAGGTACCAGGCAACTTCCATGACGGCATCCGTCGTGAACGCTCCCACCGTGTACATGGTGACCAGCGGGGCGGCGAATATCATCAGGTAGAGTACGAACGGAATGGTCATGAATACGATCTGCCGCGACCCGTTGATGACGCCGGCCTTGAAGCCCGTGATGTCGTTGTCGGCGATCATCTCGGCCAGCTCCGTGAACATGGACGTGGTCACCGGTACGGCCAGGAACGCGTACGGCAGCGTGAACCACAGACGCGCGTACGAGATGATTGTGGGGCCGTTCTCCGCAACGCGATACGCCACGGACGTCTGCACGGACGTGATGGCGAACGACGTGGCCATGACGATGATGGCGGGCACGCCGATCTGCAGCGTCTCGCGCAGCGCGGGGTCGTGCCAGTCGATATGCCAGCGGATGCGGATGCCGTTGCGCTTCAGTGCGGGAATCTGCATGGCCATCTGCAGGAACACGCCGGCGGGGTTGCCGATGGCGATGATGTAGAGCGCAAGCGTGGGGTTCGTGGGCGCGATGAACGCGTACGCCAGGAACGTGACGATGACGATGACGTTGTTGAACGCCGGGGCGATGGACGACCAGAAGTAGTCGCGCGAGGCGTTCAGCAGGCCCGATACGATGGCGCCCACGCCGTAGAACACGATCTGGATGGCGAAGAAGCGGAAGAAGAACACGGCGGTGGACATCTGCTCCTGGTCGGACATGAAGCTCTGCGTGTAGATGAGCTGCGCGGAGAATACTATGCACAGCACGGACACGATGCCCAGGAACAGGATGGTCAGCGACAGCAGGTTCGATGCGTATCCGTTCGCGCCTTCCTGGCCCAGCTTCTTCTTCACGGAGACGTAGACCGGCAGGAACGCTGTGACCAGCATGCCGCCCACGACCAGCTCGTACAGCGAGTTCGGCAGGTTGTTCGCCACCTGGTACGACGATGCCAGGAACGTGGAGCCCAGCGCGAAGGCCATTGCCCAGGTGCGGAAGAAGCCGGTGATGCGCGAGAAGATGACGCAAACGCTGATCAGCATGGCCGACGACGAAACGCTGTTGTCCAGCACGCCGCTGCCGCCGTCCGTTCCTCCGTTCGCCGTCTGGGATTCGGCGCCTTGTTCGCCTTGTGCCGGCGCGGGGGCCGGTGCCTCCTGCGTACGCTGCAGCGCGTGCCGGGGATGTTCAGCTTGTCCGTTGAGCGGTGTTTCGGTTTCCCGTTCGCGCGGGTCCTTCGCATGTGCCGGCCGCCGGCGTGCGCCCGTGCGGCTTCCGTGTCGTTCTTGCTGCGTCATCAGTTGCTTTCACTATCAGGTATAATGACCGAGTTTAGCAAAGGAAGGGGATGTGCCCGAATGCGCTTGCTTATCGTACGCAATAATTCCAACGAAGATGCGGTGAAGGCATCCGACGAATTAGCCGACTACCTGAACGAGCATAAGATAGACAATTTCGTCTGCGGGTCGCTTGAGCTTCCCCGCCTGCCGCAGATGCCGCTCATTCCGGAACAGCGCGCAACGAACCTGCGGTTCCACGGCAAGCCCATCAACATGGTGGTGGTCTTCGGCGGCGACGGCACCGTGCTGCGCGCAGCACGCATGACCGGCACGTCCGGCGTGCCCATCCTGGGAATCAACTACGGTCACTTGGGCTTCCTGTCGAATCCGCGCACAGACGGCGCCATCGCCATGGTGCAGGCGGCGCTGGAGGGCAAGGTGCATCGCGAAGAACGTGCGAACCTGCACATCGACATCACGTACTACCACGACGAGCACAAGGACCTGACGGGCGCCGGCTCCATGCTGACGGAGTCGTACTTCGCGCTGAACGAGCTGGCAATCACGCGCGGTCCGCTGGGCCGCGTCATCCAGGTGGCGCTGTCCATCGACGGCAACGAATACGCCACGCTGCGCGGCGACGGCGTGATCATCTCCAGTGCCACGGGCTCCACCGCCTATGCGCTGTCCGCCGGCGGCCCGCTGGTGGCGCCGTCGCACCGCGGCATGGTCATCGTGCCCCTGGCGTCCCATTCGCTGGCGGCGCGTGCGCTGGTCACGGCGCCGGGCGACACGATTACAGCGGATTTCGCGTCCGACGACGAGGCCACGCGCGAAGCCACGCTGTTCAACGACGGCGGCATCATCCGTTACGACGGCATCATCAAGCGCATCAGCATTCGCAACGGCGATCGCCCCACGGTGCTGCTCCGCTACAAGTACGACAGCTTCTATTCCAGCGTGTCGAAGAACTTCATGTACGATCCGCTGGTCAAGCGGTAGCGGGGGAGCTCTCGGCGCCGATGCCTGCGAAGCGTCCCGTGCGGCGTTTCGCTGGACAGGGCGGGAAGATGCGTTTCAAATATGTCGAATGCATTTCGGGGTTGCCTGCCATGGCGTGGGTGACGTAGAATATTCAAGCGTTTGAAAGACGGTTCGCTGTTCGTTTCGGGCGCTTTTTTATTGCCCTGACAAGCAGTTCCGACTTGTATTCGTTTCCAGTGCGTGCGATAGGAGCAACATGGCCAAGCACATCTTCGTTACCGGCGGCGTCGTTTCCTCTTTGGGGAAGGGCATCACCGCTGCCTCCCTGGGTCACCTTCTGAAGGCCCGCGGCTACAAGGTGACCATGCAGAAGATGGATCCGTACCTGAACGTGGACCCGGGCACTATGAGCCCGTTCCAGCATGGCGAGGTCTTCGTGACGGAAGACGGTCATGAAGGCGACCTGGACCTGGGCCATTACGAGCGCTTCATTGACGAGAACCTGTCGCGCGAGTCGAACTTCACGCAGGGCTCCATCTACCAGACGCTCATCAGCCGCGAACGCCGCGGCGACTTCCTGGGCGGTACCGTGCAGGTTATTCCGCACGTGACGGACGCCATCAAGGAGCGCGTGTACCGCGCTGCCGACCAGACGGGCGCGCACATCGTGATCTCCGAGATCGGCGGCACGATCGGCGACATCGAGGGCCAGGCGTTCGTTGAGGCCGTGCGCCAGTTCCGCCATGAGATGGGCGCCGACAACGTGGTGTTCGTGCATGTCAGCCTGGTGCCGTACATCGCCGCCGCCCACGAGGTGAAGACGAAGCCCACGCAGCACAGCGTGAAGGAGATGCGCTCCATGGGCGTGCAGCCCGATTTCATCGTGTGCCGCTCCGACCACGACATCAACGATTCCGTGCTGCGCAAGATTGCGTCGTTCTGCGACGTGGACGCGGATTCCGTTATCAAGTGCATTGACGCGCCGTCCATCTACGAGGTGCCCCTCATGTTGCACGAGCAGGGCTTCGACACGAAGGTGCTGGAGCGCCTGCGCCTGCCGGAGACGGAGGCCGACCTGACGCCGCTGAAGACGTTCCTGACCGCATCGAAGAAGTGCACGGGCAATGTGGACGTCGCCATCGTGGGCAAGTACGTCAGCCTGCCGGACGCGTACCTGTCCATCATCGAGGCGCTGGGCCATGCCGGCGTTGCGAACGGCATTCACGTGGAGACGCACCTAATCGACGGCGAAGAGCTGAACGACGACAACGCCGAGCAGATCCTGGGCGACATGGACGCCATCCTGGTGCCGGGCGGCTTCGGCTCCCGCGCCTTCGAGGGCAAGATCTGCGCAGCCCGCTATGCCCGCACGCATAACGTGCCCTACCTGGGCATCTGCCTGGGCCTGCAGGCCGCGGTGTGCGAATTCGCCCGCGACGTCTGCGGCCTGGAGGGCGCGACTTCCGCGGAGTTCGACGAGAATGCCCCGTACACGGTCATCGACCTCATGCCGGAGCAGGAAGACGTCGAGGACAAGGGCGGCACCATGCGCCTGGGCGCCTATCCGTGCAAGGTGGCGAAGGACTCCCGCGCATACGAGGCTTACGGCAACGAGCTCATCTACGAGCGCCATCGCCATCGCTACGAGGTGAACAACGCCTACCGCGAGACGCTGACGGAACACGGCATGGCCATCTGCGGCACGTCCCCGGACAACCGCCTGGTGGAAATGGTCGAGATCCCCGCGCATCCGTGGTTCGTTGCCAGCCAGGGCCATCCGGAGTTCAAGAGCCGCCCCACGAATCCGCATCCGCTGTTCGTGGCGTTCGTGAAGGCGGCAAAGCAGCTCCAGCAGGCCGGCGGCTTTAAGCTGGCGGATGCCCAGGAGCCCGCTGCCGATGCCGAGCCGGAAGGCAAGGCGGACGCCGAAGCGGAGGAATAGCGCGCAAGCACCGCACCGGGCGAAAGCGCCGGGTAACAGCGAACATGCCGACGGGAGGCCTCCGCAGGGGCCTCCCGTTTTTGCTGCAGGTGCGGGCGGGTACAATAGGCGGCATGGACTGCAGGCACGGCCTGCGGAGAGGAGATTGCGCGAATCGTGTCCACGTCCCCGGAAACAGCTGCACGGGAGTATCTGGCCTACCTGGCGGTGGAGCGCGGGTCCTCGCCGGCCACCGTGGCGGCATACCGCCGCGATTTACGCGACTATCTGGCCTTCCTTGCACAGGCCGGGATAGACGACGTGGGCGCCGTTACGCGCCAGACCGTCGTGGACTACGAGAACGGCCTGGTTTCCCGGCCGATCGATGACGAGGGCAACTGCTATTCCGCCGCCACGGTGCAGCGGCATGTATCCATGCTGAAGGGGTTCCATAAGTTCTGCGTGCGCGAGGATCTGTCCCCGAAAGACCCCACGGCCACCATCGCGCTTCCGAAGAGGCCGCAGCGCCTGCCGGATGTGCTCTCCATCGACCAGGTGGGGGAGATGATGGACAAGGCCTCCGTGCAGTGGGAGGGTCCCACGGCGCTGCGCAACATGGCCATTCTGGAAGTGCTGTACGGCTGCGGCCTGCGCGCGAGCGAACTCACCGGGCTGGATCTGGGAAGCCTGCATTTCGAAGACGGCTTCGTGTCCGTGGTGGGCAAGGGCGGCAAGGCGCGCGTGGTGCCGCTGTCCGGCAAGGCCGAGCAGGCGCTTGCGGCGTACGTGGACCAGGGCCGCCCGGCGTTCTGCAAGCAGGCCGTTCCCACGAATGCTGTGTTCCTGAACGCCCGCGGCGGCCGCCTGTCGCGGCAGAGCGTGTTCGGCATCGTGCAGCAGGCCGGTCGCCTGATAGGTTGCGAAAAGCTGCATCCGCACACGCTGCGCCATTCGTTCGCCACGCACCTGCTGGAGGGCGGCGCGGACCTGCGCGCTATTCAGGACATGCTGGGCCATTCCGACATCGCCACAACGCAGATATACACGCACGTGCAGCGCCAGCACATCATCGAGGAATACCGCCACGCGCATCCGCGTGCGCACTGACCCGCCCGCGCTGTTTCCGCTGCGCTCCGCAACTGCGGAGCGCCTTCCGGCCCGCGCCGCTTCGCCCCGCGCATCCGCTTCCGGGGCATCGTCCCACCGCCCACCACACGTCCTCCCACTTTTCTCCACGTTTCGCCCCACCCCTATTCGGTGGGCGTGTCTGCGCATGCCCCCATATGTAGTGCGGAAACGTCGAATGAGGGGTGTACTTTGCCCATAAAGTGTCGTGAAAGGGGAGCAAAGTGGGGGAATATTGTTGCCTAGTGGGGGGTTATGGGGTAGTATTCATTTGCGTTGGGACCCCTGTATCGGAAGGAGTTGAGCATGGCGGACCTGGTCGGCGAGTATCGGCACAAGCTGGACTCCAAAGGCCGCATCACCCTGCCCTCCGCATTCCGCAAGGTGCTCCCGACGGATCTCAAGGTAGCCATCAGCCCGCAGGATGATGAATGCCTGTACGTGTTCGAACCCGACGGGTTCAGCGCGTGGGTGGATTCGCTGTTCGGCGAGGAGGGGTACAACCCCAACAATCGCAAGCATGTCATGTTCCGCCGCGTGTTGAATGCCCGGGCGAAGGACGCCCAGATCGACGCTGCCGGGCGCATCAGCATTTCCGCTGACCAGCGCGAAGCGGTGGGTCTGGAGAAGGACGTCGTGCTGGCAGGCAACACGGACCACCTGGAGATCTGGGATGCAAAGCGTTGGGACGACATGGTCAACTCGGTCGATCTTTCCGAGATGTTCCACTGAGACGGACCAGACGTGAGCGAAATGACAAGCGAATATCGGCATATCCCGGTTCTGCTCGCCGAGTGCCTCGAATACTTGAACCTTCAAACGCAGTACACATTCGTGGACGGAACACTCGGCGGTGCAGGACATTCCTACGAAGCGGCCAAACGCATCGGCGCGGGAGGGACGCTCATCGGCATCGATCAGGACGAAATGGCTATCTCGGCCGCAACGCGGCGCCTTGAGTCGATCCCCGCAGATGAACGCCCCGAACTCGTCTTGCTGCGCGGCAACTTCCGTGATCTGGACAACCTGCTGGTGCAGGCGGCGGTTCCCTCGGTCGATGCCATGTTGCTCGACTTGGGCGTATCGTCCGTTCAGATCGACACGCCATCTCGAGGCTTCTCCTTCAAGGAGACCGGCCCTCTTGATATGCGGATGGATCCGGGCAAACAAACCTTAACCGCAGCAGAGATCGTCAACACCTATAACGCAGCAGATCTCACTCGGATCATCCGTAGCTATTCAGACGAGCGCTGGGCAAGTCGCATCGCGGACTTCATCGTCCGTGCGCGCGCCGACAAACCCATCGAGACAAGCGACCAGTTGGTCGACATTATCAAGGCGGCCATTCCCGCATCCGCCCGCCGTACGGGCGGCCATCCGGCAAAGCGCACGTTCCAGGCGCTTCGCATAGAGGTGAACGGAGAGCTGACCGCATTGCGCAAGGCGCTGGAGGCGGGCATCCGCTGGCTTTCGCCCGGCGGGCGCATGGTGGTGCTGACGTACCACTCCATCGAGGACCGCATCGTGAAGGAGGCATTCGCCACGGCGGCGAAGGGCTGCACGTGTCCGCCCGAACTGCCCATATGCGTCTGCGGGAACAAACCGGTAGTCAAGTTAGTCAATCGCAAGCCGATTGCACCCACTGAAGAAGAGATTGAAAGAAACCCACGGGCCCGCAGCGCCAAGCTGAGGGCGATCGAAAAGATCTAGGCACGCCGTAGCGAGCACTGCTTCGGCACCGCCGGGGCAGGCGGGCTTCCCTTAGGGAGGCGCGCAGGAGACAGACGAACGCTCCTCAGAGGAGCGGGAAAGAGGACGATTCGCATGGCATCTGCCGCACGGGCATATCGTTACGGTTCCGCAGCACCCGAGCCGCGCCATGAGCAGAACGTCCGCGTTATCCGCGGCCGCCGCCATCAGGTGGAGACGCTGGACAACCGCCTCATCACGGGAGCGAAGATCGCCCTCATCCTGCTGGTGCTGTTCGCCGTCTTGGGCTGCATCCGCGTGGGATTCATGTCCATGGCCGTTTCTGCATCCATCGAAACGGAGCAAATCCAATCGAACATCGACACGGCCCGTTCCGACGGCACGACGCTCGAGGTCGAGCAGAGCGGGCTGACGAACCCCACGGCCGTCAAGAAGGCGGCCACGAAACTGGGTATGGCAGCTCCCACCTCCACCGAGACCATCAAGCTTTCGAAAGATGTAGTGGCAACCGACGACTCCGGCAAGCTGTCGCTTTCTAAGAGCTTGGCAATCGCCGCCAAGGAATAGCCCATGGCTGACCGCAGCGGATCACGTTCCGGCGGCTCCGGCAACGCCTCCCCGAAATACACGGTAAGCGGCGTCCTGAACAAGCTGACGGGCGGCAATATGTCGGCGCGCGTCGCGGTCGTGTTCTTCGCGTTCGCAGCCATTGCGCTCATTTTCGTCGTCCGCCTGGTCTATATGCAGGTGATCATGGCCGGCGAATGGTCGCAGCAGGCGCAGGACTCCCGTACCGTTGACATTACTATCACGCCAAAGCGCGGCACGATTTACGATCGCAACGGAAACGTGCTTGCCACCAGCGTCGATTGCACCACCATCTACTGCAATCCCACGGAGATCACGGATGTCGACGGCGCGGCGAAGCAGCTGAAGAAGATTCTGGGTGGCAAGGCGTCCACGTACAAGGAAGTGCTGTCGCGCCAGAACACGTCGTTCTCGTACGTGAAACGGCAGGTGGACAACGACGTGGCGAAGAAGGTCAAGGCCCTGAACATCACGGGCCTGTACTATCTGGATGACTCGAAGCGCGAATACCCGAACGGGTCCGTGGGCGGCCAGATTATCGGCCTATGCGATATCGACGGCAACGGCCTGACGGGCCTGGAGCTGTACTACAACAGCGTTCTGGGCGGCAGCGCCGGCCATGTGACGTACGAGCAGGGAAACACCGGCATCGTGATCAGCGGCACGGAACAGCGTACGGATGCCGTGGACGGCCAGGATATCGTGATATCGCTGGATCTGGACATGCAGGCGTATGTGGAGAAGCAGGTGGCTGCCGGGGCGAAGAACCTGGGCGGCGATTCCGGGCAATGCGTGCTGATGGACGGATCGACGGGCGAGATATTGGCTGCTTGCTCAACGCCGCTGCTGGACCCCACGGATACAAGCAATATCAAGTCTGGGGCAACGGAGCTGAAAGTGGTCAGCCAGGCGTTCGAGCCGGGATCCATTTTCAAGTCCGTCACGATGCTGGCATGCCTGGAAGAGGGCGTGGTGAAACCCAGCACGAAGGTGTTCTGCCCGGCGAAGTTGAAAGCAGATGAATACACCATTTCGGATGCGCATGAGCGTGGCGATACGACATACACGGCCACGGAGATCATGCAACACTCGTCGAACGTGGGCATCTCGCTGTGCGCACAGAAGCTGGGTTTCGACAAGCTGTACCAGTACATAGGCAAATACAAACTGGACGAGGAGCTTTCGGGTGTCGACTTCCCGGGCGAAGCCAGCGGATACCTGTCGAACGTGTCCGATTGGTCCGAGATCCAGGCCGATAACGTGTCGTTCGGCCAGGGCGTTTCCGTGACCCCCATCCAGATCACGCGCTTCTATGCCATGCTTGCGAACGGCGGCACGTCCGTGAAGCCCCATTTCCTGATCTCGAAGCCGCAGAGCGATGGCAAGATCAGCTACGGCACGGAGAAGGTGGTCACGAACAGCAAGGCCATCAAGCAGCTGGACAAGATGCTGACGAAGGTCGTCACGGACGGCACCGGCACGGCGGCTCAGATCGACGGCTACGACGTGGCCGGCAAGACGGGCACGGCCGAATATGTCGAGGACGGCAGTTCCGGGTACGTGGACGGCACGTACAACCTGAGCTTCGTGGGCTATCTTCCTAACTCCGATTCCGATTTGGTATGTTTTGTGGGAGTCACCAAGGTTCCCGCCGATTCGGTAACGACGGGTATCTTTAAAGATATAATGTCGTTTGCAATCAACAGATACAACGTCAGTCCACAGCGGGGGTGACCATGGCTGAGGGAAAAACCTGTGCGGAGCTCTTCTCGGGAATACCCTGCACCATCATCGGTAACAAGGACGAACGGGTAACCGGCATCGCCTTCAACAGCAAGGACGTAAAGCCCGGGGATGCATTCTTCTGCATCGTGGGATTGAAGGCGGACGGGCATATGTATGCCCAGGATGCCATCAATCGCGGCGCGAAAGTGCTTGTTGCGCAACGTAAGATCTATCTGGCGGACGCCACGGATGTGACGGTCGTCATTGTCTCGGATTCCCGCAAGGCGCTTGCGCGCATTGCGGACCGCTTCTGCGACCATCCGTCTGGCGCGTTCCGCCTGGTGGGTATCACCGGCACGAACGGCAAGACCACCACTACGTACCTGGTGGAGCATATCGGCCGCCTGGCCGGCATGAAGACGGGCGTTATCGGCACCGTGGGCATTCGCGTGGGGGACGAGAAGCTTCCCAGCGAGCATACGACGCCGGAATCATGGGACCTGCAGCGGCTGTTCAGCCGAATGCGCGAGCGGAATGTGGACATGGTGGCCATGGAGGTTTCGTCTCACGCATTGGATCTCGACCGGGTGTGGGCCACGCAGTTCGCCGTTACCGCCTTCTCGAACCTGACGCAGGATCACCTGGACTATCACAAGACGTTCGAGGCCTATTTCGAGGCCAAGGCACGCCTGTTTTCGCGCGATTATCCCGCGAAGCGCGTCATCTGCATCGATGACGAATGGGGCAAGAAGCTCCTGGCCCGCTGCTCGCAGCGCGAAGAGAGCATCATCACCACCGGCTTCACGAAAGAAGCCCAAATCCATCCGCTCTCAGTAGAGTATTTCCAGACCCACACGAAGGTCCGCCTGGAAGTTCGCGGTTCTCAGTACGACCTTGACTATCCGCTGGTCGGCCGCTTCAACGTGTCGAACATCATGCTGGCGCTGGGCATCGGCATCCAACTTGGCATTGATACGCGCGTCGTGGTGAACGCTCTGGACGACGCCCCGCAGATTCCGGGCCGCCTGCAGCGCGTGCATACAGCGCATGACGGCGGAGTGTCCGTCTACGTGGACTACGCCCATACGCCGGATGCGCTGGAGAAGGCGCTGTCGGCCGTGAAGCAGCTTTCCGACAAGCGCACCATCGTGGTGTTCGGCTGCGGCGGTGACCGCGACGCGGGCAAGCGCCCGCTGATGGGCAAGGTGGCACTGGGCGCCGACTTCGCTGTGGTCACCAGCGATAACCCGCGCACGGAGGATCCGAACGCGATCATCGACGATATCCTGACCGGCATGCCGGAGGAAGCGCACGACCGCTACCTGGTGGAGCCCGACCGCCACAAGGCCATTGCCGCCGCCATCGCGCATGCGCAGCCGGGGGACAGCATCCTGGTTGCCGGCAAGGGCCACGAGGACTATCAGATTCTGGGAACGAAGAAGATCCACTTCGACGACGTGGAAGTGGCTGCCCAGGAGCTGGAGCGGGCGTTCGGCTAGGCCTGCCTGCGCCCGTCGGGGCGCATGCAATGGATGGCAGCATTTCAACTCAGGATATTTCATGCATTTGAACATCGAACAGATTCAACAGGCTGTTGATGGCCGTGTAGTCATGGCCTACAGCGGCTTGGATGCCCCTGTCGAGGGCATTACGTGGGATTCGCGCCAGGTCGCCCCGGGCAACCTGTACGTGGCTCTTCCCGGCGAACGGGTGGACGGCCACGACTTTGTGTCCGCCGCATTCGAGGCCGGTGCCGCGGCCGCGCTCATTTCCCATCCGCTTCCGGACGAGGCCATCGGGGCCGTCCAGGAGGCGGGCGGCGCCCTCATCTTCGTGAAGGACACCTACGGCGCCGTCACGGACCTGGCGCGCAGCTGGCGCGCGCATCTGACGGGTACCGTCATTGCGCTCACGGGCTCCAGCGGCAAGACCACCACGAAGAATCTGGTGCGCGATGTGCTGGCAAGCAAGCTCTCCGTGGTGGCGACGCTGGCGAACCAGAACAACGAGCTGGGCGTTCCCCGCACGCTGCTGAACGCGTCCGCGGACACGCAGGCCGTGGTTGTGGAGATGGGTATGCGCGGTCGCCATCAGCTGGACCGCCTGTGCGAATTCGTGAAGCCGGACATGGCGCTGGTCACGAACGTGGGCACGAGCCATATCGAGCTGCTGGGCAGCCGCGAGAACATTGCGCGCGCGAAGAGCGAGCCGGTGGCCAGCTTGCCGGCGGGCGGCACGGCGTTCCTGAACGCCGCCGATGACTACACGGATTTCATCTGCGAAGAGGCGCAGACGGCCGAACGCGGCGTGCAGGTGGTTCGATACTGCGGCACCGGCTCCGCGAACGGCACGGCGCAGGTGTACGCGGAGGATACGGTCATGGATGCGGAGGGGCATCCTTCCTTCACGCTGCATACGCCGGCGGGCATGGCGCCCGTTTCGCTGAACCTGCGCGGCCTGCATAACGTCCATAACGCCTGCGCGGCGGCGGCGGTTGCCTGGAAGCTGGGCTTCACGCCCCGGGAAACAGCCGCGGCGCTGGCGAGCGCCCAGGCGGAATCCGGCCGTCAGGATGTGCTGCACACCGCCGACGGCGTGACCGTCATAGACGACTCGTACAATGCGAACCCGGATTCCATGGCGGCCTCGCTTGCCATGTTCGCGGCGTTCGCTGTGGACGGCCGTCGCATCGCCGTGCTGGGAGATATGGGCGAGCTGGGCGATTATTCCCGCGAGGGGCATCGCCAAGTGGGGCGCAACGCCGCGGAAAGCGGCTTGGACCGCCTGATCTGCGTGGGGCCGCTGTCCCGCGATATCGCCGATGCCGCCCGAGAGGCGGGGCTTGCCGCGGACCGCATTTCGTGCGTCGCGGATGCGCAAGAGGCGCTGGACGCCCTGCAGGGCACGCTAGCAGGGGGAGATGCCGTGCTGGTCAAGGCCTCCCACTCCACGGGCTTGGATAACGTTGTCAAAGGATTGGTTCGCTGATGTCCCATTTTGCTATGTACCCGACGTTCGTGATGTTCATGGGCATGGTGGTCGCCGTTGTGCTCACCATGATCCTGACGCCGCTGTTCATCCGCTTCCTGCAGAAGAAACATATCGGGCAGCAGGTGCGCGCAGACGGTCCGCAGAGCCACCTGGTGAAGCAGGGCACGCCCACCATGGGCGGTGTCATGATGCTGATCGCGGCCACGGTGGCTGTGCTCATCATGTGCAAGGTCACGCCGGCGCTGATCGCGCTGATCGCGGCCACGCTGCTTACCGGCGCGCTGGGCTTCGTGGACGATGCCGCGAAGGTCATCAACAAGCGCTCGCTGGGGCTGACGCCGCATGCGAAGCTGATCGGCCAGTTCACCATCGCGACGGCATTCGTGCTGGTTGCCGTGAACGCGCTGGGCGTTCCGCCTACTATCGACATCCCGTTCATCACGACGCTCGACTTGGGCGCGCTCACCACGACGCTGACGTTCGGCGACACGCAGATCATCATTCCCTGGCTGTACCTGATCATCATCGACATCCTGATCGCCGGCATGAGCAACGCCACGAACCTGACGGACGGCCTGGACGGCTTGGCAGCGGGCACGGTCATGGTGGTCATGCTGGTCATGGCCGCTATCGCATACCGCTACGACATGCTGGACGCGTCCGTGTTCGCCGCGGCGCTGGCCGGGTCGTGCATCGGTTTCCTGTGGTTCAACTGCTATCCCGCCGATATCTTCATGGGCGACACCGGGTCGCTGGCCTTGGGATGCGCGCTTGCGTGCCTGTCCGTGCTTACGAAGACGGAGTTCGTGGTTCTGATCATCGGCATGCTGTTCATTGCCGAGGCCGTGTCCGTCATCATCCAGGTTCTGCATTACAAAAGGACGAAGAAGCGCGTGTTCCTGATGGCGCCGCTGCACCACCACTTCGAGCGCAAGGGCTGGAGCGAGACGAAGGTGGTCATCCGTTTCTGGATCGTGTCCGCCGCCTTCGCCGCATTCGGCTTCTGCATTTACTTCGCCGAGTCGCTGCTGGTTGCAGCCTAGGAGGAAGTCATGCCCGTGAACGGAGAGAACATTCTGCCCGGATCGCACGCGGCGGCCGCCCGGTTGGGCGACGTGCTGGTGCTGGGCCTGGGCAAGAGCGGCTGCGCGGCGGCCGATTACCTGCTGGACCGCTTGGGCGGGCGCGTGTCGTCCGTGGCGATTGCGGCCGGCCCGGATAACGACTACAGCCGGGAGCGCGGTGCCGCATTCGAGGCGCGCGGCGCTCGCGTGCTGTTCGACCATTACCGCATCGAGGGCCGCTACGACCTGTGCATCGCCAGCCCCGGCATCTCGCAGTTCGAGGATTTCTACCGCAGCGCCCAGGCGGCGTGCGGCGAAATCATCAGCGAAGTGGAGTTCGCCTGGCGCGAAAGCGCGCTTGCGGACCGCTGGGTGGGCATCACCGGCACGAACGGCAAGACGACCACGACGTCGCTTGCAGCGCATCTGCTTCGCACGGCGGGCGTCGAGGCGCTGCCGGTGGGCAACATCGGCGACACGTGGCGCAGAACGCCGCGGACGGCGCGCAGCCGGCAAAGCCGCGCGTGCTGGTGGCCGAGGTCTCCAGCTTCCAGTTGGCATCCACACGCCTGTTCGCGCCGCAGGTGGCCGTGCTGCTGAACATCACGCCCGACCATGTGTCATGGCACAAGACGTTCGAGGCCTACGCGGCCGCGAAGCGGAAGGTGTATGCGAACTTGGCGTCCGTGCCGGGCTCGCTTGCCGTGTTCGATGCGGCGGACGACCAGGCTCGCGCCTTCGCCAGCTGAAGGCGCAGGGTGCGGAACGCGGGTTCGACTACCTGCCCATCGGCGCTGCGGCCGGCCTGTCCGCGAACATGCACGAGGTGTGCGGTTCGGAGAACGCGGCGTATCTGCGCGAAGACGGCATGCTGTGCGTGCAGCACGGCGAAGAGGTGACGCCGCTGGTTCCCGCGGACGACCTGCAGATCAAGGGCTTGCACAACGTGGCGAATGCGCTGGCGGCCTCTGCTGTGGCGCTTGCCTTGGGCACGCCGGTGGAGAAGGTGCGCGAAGGGCTCCGCTCGTTCGCGCCGTTGGAGCACCGCATAGAGCCATGCGGATTCATCGGTGGCGTGGAGTGCTACAACGATTCGAAGGCCACGAACGTGGACGCCACGCTGAAGGCGCTTGCGGCGTTCGGCGACAAGAAGCCCATTGCGCTGCTGGGCGGCTTCGACAAGGGCACGGACCTGACCGAGCTGGTGCAGACGGCCCAGCGCCATTGCAAGGCCGTCGTATGCTTCGGTGCCGCCGCGCCGCGCTTCGAGGAGGCGTTCGAGGGGGCGTGCATTCCCGTCATAGCCGCGCAGGGCATGGAATCTGCGTTGGATGCCGCGCTGTCCGCAGCGGAGGACGGCGATATCGTGCTGCTGAGCCCGGCATGCGCATCGTTCGACGAATACCACGGATTCGAGGCGCGCGGCCGCGCCTTCAAGGACATGGTCGCACAGCGCGCGGCGGCAAGGGGACATGCCCATGGCGAGTAGCGCCCGGCAGGCATCCCGCGGCGAGCGCAGCACCCGCGCGAAGCGCACGGACGGCTCTGCGCGCGGCCGGTTCAGGCTGTTGACGCCGTTCAGCGGCGAAGGCGTTCCCGCCCAGATCATGGGCCCGCGCCTACTGGTCGTGGTCAGCGCGATGGCACTGACCATCCTGGGGTTGGTCATGGTGTATTCCGCCTCGTCCATCGAGGCCATCACGGAAAACGGCGATTCCACGTATTACCTGGTCCGTCAGGTGGGCTTCGCGGCCGTCGGCCTTGCGGCCATATTCCTGTGCGTGAAATTCGTCCCGTACCATGAATGGCTGAACAGAGTAGGCATCTTCTACTACCTCATCTGCATGGTCTTGGTAGTGCTGACGGCTGTCATGGGCCTGGTCGGTTTGGGCGCCCAGCGCTGGGTGTCCATCGCCGGCATCACACTGCAGCCCTCGGAGTTCGCGAAGATTGCGCTCCTGCTGGCAACGACGCGGTTCATGCTGGAATGGCAGAGCGGCGAGACGGATACGAAATCGTTCGTCATTCGCATGGCGCTGTTCGTGCTGGTGCCGCTGGCGTTCATATTCAAGATGCAGAGCGACTTGGGCACGACGGCCATCTGCCTGGTGGGAATCCTGACCATCCTGTGGGTAGGGGAGCTCCCGCTGCGCGCATTCGGCGGTCTGCTGCTGCTTGTGGTGGTGTTCGGGGCCCTTGCCTCCACGGTGGGGTATCGCCAGGACCGCTTCATCTTCATGGATCCCTGGTCGGACTATTACGGATCCGGCTTCCAGATCATCCACTCGTTCTATGCGTTCGCGCAGGGCGGCCTGTTCGGCACCGGGCTGGGCAATTCCGCCGAGAAGTACCTGTATCTCCCCGAAGCGGAGACGGACTTCATCTTCAGCATCATCGGCGAGGAGCTGGGCATGGTCGGCGCATTGGCCGTTGTGGCGCTGTTCCTGGCGTTCCTTATCGGCGGATTGCGCATGGCGCAGACGGCGTCCGACGAGGCGGGGCGGCTGATGTGCTCGTCCATGACCGTCATGCTGGTGTTTCAGGCATTCCTGAACATGGGTATGTGCGTGGGCTTGCTGCCCACGACGGGCAAGCCACTGCCGTTCATCTCGGCGGGCGGCTCGTCGCTCATCGCCTCGCTGCTTATCGTGGGCATCATGTTGAGCGTGTCGTATTCTACGGACGATTCCGCCTATGCGCGCAAACGCGAGAACCTGCGTCTGCTGCATGTCGAGGACGATGACGGCAGGGCCGTCCGCGGCAGCGCTCCGGCAGCTTGCTGGACGGCATTTCGCTGTCCGTGGGCGAGCGCGCGGATTCCGTTCGTTCGTCCGCTTCGGCGCGCAGCCGTTCGAATCGGGGCGGAAGCCGCTCGGGGCGTGCCGATGGGGAACGCCGCACGGGACGTTCGTCCCGTTCGTCCGACGAGGACCGTGCCGAACGACGCTCCGCGCGTTCGCGGAGCAACAGCCGTTCTGTGCGCGATCGCGATGCCCGCGAAGGGCGCAGCCGCAGCGCCGCCGACCGCAGCGGGCGCAGTGCACGCAGGGAGGACGGCCTCAGCGCCGGCGATCGCAATCGGTCCGGCCGCAGCGGCGACCTGCATATCGTAAACGACTATCATGTCCCGGACCGGAGACGCTCGGCGGGCAGCGGCTCGCAGCGCCGCCGTCCCGGGCAAAGGATGTGATTGCATGCTGTTCGTGCTTTCCGGCGGCGGAACCGCCGGCCATATCAACCCTGCCCTGGCGCTTGCGGAGGTGCTGAAGGAACGCGGCCATGACGTGGTGTTTGCGGGTACGCCGCAGGGCATCGAGGCGCGCTTGGTACCGGAGGCGGGCCTGCCGTTCAAGCCGTTCGAGGCCGCCGGGTTCAACCGGCGCCATCCGAAGACGCTGCCGCATGCGCTGCGCCTGATCAACGCCAGCACGAAGAAGGCCGAGGCCTGGTTCGACGAGATCCATCCGGATTGCGTCGTGGGGTTCGGCGGCTACGTGTGCATACCCGTGGCGCGCGCGGCCGAGAAGAAGGGCATCCCCGTGGTGGTGCACGAGCAGAACTCCGTCATGGGCGTGGCGAACAAGTACCTGGCGAAGAAGGCTGCCGCCGTAGCGCTGACGTACCAGGTTGCCGGACAGGCCGTGGCGGACAAGTCGAAGCTGGTCGTGACCGGCAACCCGGTCCGCGCTTCCATCTTCGATTCGACGCGCGGACAGGGCCGCGCCATGCTGGGCATTCCGGATGACGCGCTGATGCTGCTCGTGTTCGGCGGCAGCCTGGGCGCCCGCCACATCAATGCGGCCATATGCGAGCTGAAGGATCGACTGCTGGCGGTGGAGAACCTCTACCTGGTGCACATCACCGGCCCGAAGGAGCTGGAGACCGTCGAGCATGACCTGGCCCTGACGCCGGAGCAGCGCAAGCGCTGGCAGGTCATGGGGTACCAGAACCGCATGGGCGAGACCATGGCCGCAGCGGATATGGTCGTGTCCCGCGCGGGAGCCACGTCGCTGGCCGAGATCTCCGGCCGTCAGATTCCCGCGCTGTTGGTGCCGTTCCCGTATGCCACTGCGGACCATCAGACCGTGAACGCGCGCGAATACGTTGAGGCCGGCGCGGCGTACATGGTCCCCGACGATAAGGTGGAGGGTCCGGAGTTCGCCGACAAGCTATTCCGCATGATCCAGGACCCGGACGTGCGCCGCAGCATGCACGAGGCCGGCGCGAAGTTCGGCACGCGCGATGCAGCGGGCAATTTGGCAGATGTTGTGTTAGGCGCGGCATCCCGCAAGTAATGCCTATACAATGTTCTGATTTGGATACTGAAGAGGAAGCCAGGGTGGTTATGAGCACGGGAAAAATCCGGAAGGTGCATTTCATCGGCATCGGCGGCGTGGGCATGAGCGGCATCGCGCATGTTGCGCATGATCAGGGGCTTCAGGTCAGCGGATCGGACCTCCGGTCCAGCCGCTACACGGACCAGCTGAAGGATGCGGGCGTGACGGTCTACATCGGCCAGTCCGCCGACAATCTGCCGGACGACAACGACGCCGTGGTCGTGGTGTCCACGGCCATCCTGGACAACAACCCGGAGCTGAAAGCGGCGAAGGAGCGCGGCATGACCATCTGGCACCGCGCGCAGATGCTGGCCTACCTGGGCGTGGGCAAGAAGACGCTGGCCGTTGCGGGCACGCACGGCAAGACCACGTCGTCGTCCATGCTCGCCTCCACGCTGGACGCCATGGGCTATGACCCCAGCTTCCTGATCGGCGGCATCGTGCGCTCGTATGGCACGAACGCGCATTCCGGCTCCGGCGACTACTACGTGGTGGAGGCCGACGAGAGCGACAAGTCGTTCACGTACCTGGATCCCGCCGCCGTCATGGTCACGAACATCGAGGCGGACCATCTGGACCACTATGCGAACCTGGATGAGATTTACCAGCTGTTCTCGCAGTTCATGTCCTCCGTTCCGGAAGACGGCGTCATCGTGGCGTGCGGCGACCGGCCCCGGCTCGCGCAGCTTGCGAAGAGCCTGGATCGCACTGCGTACACGTACGGTTTCGACGAATCGTGCGATGCCCGCGTGACGTCTTGGGAGCCGAAGGGCATCGGCAGCGTGTTCACGCTGGTGCTGCCGGACGACACGCGGGTGAATGGCTCCGTGAAGCAGAACCCCGGCAAGCACAACGTCTCGAACGCCGCCGGCGTGCTGACGCTCATCTGGGCGCTGGGCCTGCCTGTGGACAAGGCCGCCCTTGCGCTGGGAGAGTTTGCGGGCGTTGCGCGCCGCTTCGACCTGACGGGCGAAGCGGATGGCGTCACGGTCGTGGACGACTACGCCCACCATCCCACGGAGATCGCCGCCACCATCAACGCCGCCGCGAAGCTGCCGTTCAAGCATGTATACGTGCTGTTCCAGCCGCACCGCTATTCGCGCGTGAAGCTGTTCACGGAAGTGCTGCATGACGAATTCGGCGCCGCATTCGATGCTGCGGACGGTGTGGTGTTCATGAACGTGTACCCGGCCGGCGAGATGCCCGTGCCCGGCGTGTCCGGCCGGACGTTCATGAATGTGGTGCTGGAGCACGAGGGCCATCCGGCCGTGCAGTACGTGCCGCATCGCATGGACGTGGTGCCGGCGCTCATGAAGATGCTGGAGCCCGGCGACCTGGTGTTCACCATGGGCGCCGGCGACGTGACGGCCATCGGCCCGCAGCTGCTGGATGCGCTGCGCCAGCGCGAGGCCGCACGCTCCGCGCACAAGGGGGACGCCGTCCGATGAGCGCAGCCGAAGGGCGGGTATCCGCGCTGCCGTTCGCATACGGGCCCAACTTCAAGGGTACCGTGCGCCGCGACGAACCCATGAGCCGTCATACCACGTATCGCATCGGCGGGCCCGCGTTGTACTTCATCGAGGTGGAGGACCTGCCTTCGCTGGCGCGCGTCATGGAGGATTGCGCGCGCTTCCGCGTGCCCTGGGCCATTGTGGGGCAGGGCAGCAACCTGCTGGTTTCCGACAACGGCTTCGCCGGCGCCGTCATCGTGCTGAAGGGGCAGTTCCGCACGTGGACGTTCGACCAGGAGCGCATGCGCTATTCCGTGGGCGCCGGCATGATGCTGTCGCGCATCGTGCAGGAGGCGTACCACCAGGGCTTCTCCGGCCTTGAGTTCGCCGTGGGAACGCCGGGCACCGTCGGCGGCGCCGTACGCATGAACGCCGGCACACGCACGCAGTGGATCGGCCAGCGCGTGGTCTCCGTGACCACGTACAGCGTGGTCCGCGGGCTGCAGCGCCATCCGGGAAGCCGAATTGAATGGACGTACCGCCATTCGTCGCTTCCCGCAGACGAAGTGGTGGTGGAATGCGAGCTGGCCGTGGAGAAAGGCGCCGAGATCCTGATCCGCAGCCGTATGGACGGCGCATTGAACCGCCGGAAGAAATCGCAGCCCATGGGCATGCCGTCCTGTGGCAGCGTATTCCGCAACCCGGAAGGGAACAGCGCCGGCAAGCTGATCGAGCAGGCCGGCTTGAAGGGCGCCTCCGTTGGGGGTGCGCAGATCAGCACGGTGCATGCTAATTTCATCGTGAACAAGGGCGGCGCAACCGCCGTCGACGTGCTCGAGCTCATGCATCTGGCACAGGACAAAGTGAAAGAGACCTATGGCATCGAACTACAACCGGAAGTCCGCTTCCTCGGGTTCGCGTAGCGGCCGGCCCACGCGCCGCCAGCGCCCGGCATCGGGGCGTTCGTCCGCCCGTCAGGTTCGCA
>OGOS01000663.1_pt1 | contig 26524 bp, 22 predicted proteins | sample 1552701 | NCBI WGS metagenome assembly OGOS01 (sample SAMEA2580128, study PRJEB22360) | human gut metagenome | biome: human gut; feature: human-associated habitat; material: faeces | place: Denmark | collected 2008/2010
GGCTCCCAGCTCCCCCAGGGCCAGGCACACGCCGTTCACGGCGATACTGTCGCCGATCTGCGAGCCCTCCAGCACGACGGAGGCGCCGATGGTCAGCTTACCGGCACGGGACCCGGGCAGCACACGACGTACGGAACCCACTTCCTCAACGATACCCGTGAACATCACAGCCCCCTTTCAAGCACATACGTTAGTTTCACGTCGCCATCCAGCACGTCGACGCGCGGCGTGCCCAGCTCTATGGCATCCGCCATGAGCGGGATACCCACCCCGCCGACGGGCGTCTTCGCCGTGGCGCCGCCGATAACCTTCGGGGCCACGTACACCACCACCCGGTCGACTAGGTCCTCGGCGAACAGCTGTGCGTGCAGCGTGCCGCCGCCTTCCACCAGCAGCGAGTCGATCTGGCGCTTACCCAGCTCCGTCATCAGCGCATTCAAGTCAACCCGGCCGTCGGCACCCGGCACGCGAACCACGGAAACGCCCGCTTGTGCCAGCGCCTTCGCCTTCTGCGTTGCCGCGCCGGATTCCGTATCGCAAGCGCATGCCACGATAACGGGCGTCTCCTTTGCCGTGGCAACGAGCGTGCAATCCAGCGGAATGCGCAGCTGCGAGTCGCACACGATGCGCGTGGGGTTGTTGCTCGGGACGGCGCGGCGGCATGTCAGCTCCGGGTTGTCGGCCAGCACTGTGTTGATGCCCACCATGATGCCCGCCAGACGCTGACGCAGCTCGTGAGTATTGGCGCGCGATGCCTCGTTCGAGACCCAGCGCGCATCGCCCGTTGCGGCGGCGATCTTGCCGTCGGCCGTCATGGCCCATTTCGAGACCACGTACGGGCGCTTCGTGGTGATGTAGTGGAAGAAAATGGGGTTCAGCGCATCGCATTCGTCTCGAAGGAAGTCCTCCTCCACTTCGATGCCGGCGGCGCGCAGGCGCGCATTGCCCTTGCCCGATACCAGCGGATTCGGGTCGCGCGAACCCACCACCACCTTCGCGATGCCAGCCTCTATCAGCGCATCCACGCACGGCGGCTGATGGCCGGTGTGGTTGCAAGGCTCCAACGTGACGTAGATCGTCGCACCCGCGGGATCCTCTTTGCACGACTTCAGCGCATTGCGCTCGGCATGCAGCTGTCCGAAGCGCTCGTGACAGCCCTGTCCGATAACGCGCCCATCCTTCACCACCACCGCTCCGACAAGCGGATTCGGATTCGTCCACCCGGCTGCCGTGCGCGCAAGCGCGATGGCGCGGCGCATGATGGCTTCGTCGCTCAATGGTGCGTTCCTTTCCTTCTCGTGATGCGCAAAACCTTCCCCGCGCATCTGCCAGCCGACTGGTCCGGAGCAATCTCTCCGGAACGGTATCGGTCGCATGGTCTATTTCGGGCATAAAAAACGCCCGCTTGATCTGCGGGCGAAGAGCACATCATGAAAGGCGGCGCACAACGGTGCCGTCTTCACAATTACTGTTCTTTCATCCGGACTGTACCGTTGGTTCCGGATTCGCACCGGATCAGCCTCCCCTGCGGGAGGGTCGCGGACTTTCGGCTTTACACCGTTACCGCCAGTGAGGAATTGCGCCTCGCCCTGAACAGATATCGGTTGGAAGTATACGCATGCCCCCTAACACATGCAACCCGGTACACCGCTTATGCGCATTTCGCGCCATTGGGCATCTGCCGCCCGCTCCATGGCCGCCAAAACAATCGGGTGTGTTATCATCACGGCGAAAAATACGACGAGAAGGAGATTCCTATGGTAGAAGAAGACGACGTCAAAGCCGTTCTGGACCTTATCCGACCGAACCTGCAGATGGATGGCGGCGACATCCAGTTCGTCGACGTGAATGAAGACGGCGTGGTTTCCGTGGAGCTGCAAGGCGCCTGCAACGGCTGCCCGCTGTCCCAGATGACGCTGGCGAACGGCGTGGAGCGCATCCTGAAGGAGCGCGTGCCCGGCGTAACGCGCGTTGTGCCCGCAATGCGATAAGCCGCTCATCGGAGACACCATTCGAAGACGGGAAATCAGGCGAATACATCATGGGTACATTCTGTTGGGAACGGCGCGGGTGCGAAGGACCCGATAACAACTGGGACCATTGCCCCCACTATATGAAGGGCTCCATCTGCCCGAAGGACTGCCAGTTCAGCTGGTGCCAGCGTGACACCCACAAGTATACGGACGATATCATGTTGATACTCGACCCAACCGTCGATCGCCGTGCAGCTGCGAAGGAATACTGCTTCACCTGCGAATTCTTCTTGAAGCATGCCCCGCGCATGGACGAAGGCGAAACCGTCGATAGCGGCGAATTCCACCATGGCATCCGTCCGAAGCTGGTGGAAGAGGAGCAGCAAACAGCGCTGTAATTTACCTATCATCCGTAGAGACTGCTGATTTCGAAACAAAGGGGCGGAGCATCATCGCGAACTGCACTCCAGTTCATCGATGCCCCGCTCCTCGTTTGTTCATTTCCGAGTATGCGTCGGTATTTCCGGCACAATACCGACCAAACGCACTATCTGCGAAAGCGCCTACTGGGACACGTCCCCGCCCCAATCGGAGCCCACAATAACCTCGATATCCGAACTGAAGCTGTAATAGATGCTGGCAGACACGGCACGCCCGGTGCCCAGCGTGCTGGCAATGGCTTCGGCAACGGCCTTGTTCTTCGCCTTCTTGTAGATGACAAGCGTCTCCGTGTACACGTACTGATCGGCATTTCCCGTATCGCTGATGGTGTAGCCGGCCTTCTTCAACTTGCTCGCCGCCTCATCGGCGCTGCCGGTCGCACCCGATCCGTTCTTCACGATAACGGTGTATTTCGAAGGATCAACGGATGCCACTTCCTGCGCGGCAATTTGCGCGGGGTCCTGGCCGGATTCGAACGCCTCCTTCGTCTTCTTCCAAGACGACGAAGTGCTGTAGAAGCTGATGGTGCCGTCGTCATTCGACGAATCGGAACCAGGAACCACGCATGAGATGGATGAACTCACATCGTAATCCTTGAATTGGTCCATCAAGCTGGACAAATCGCTTGCCGTATAGTCCGTCTTGATCTGGCCGGCAAACGAATCGACCGCCGACAGCTGGCCCACACCGCTTTGTTGCAGCGACTTCGCCGCAAGCGCCTCCAACAGGGCAATGTCGTTCTCCGCCCGTTTCGTGCTTCCCGTGGAATAATTGCGCGCCGAGGCGAACGCCAGCGCCTGCTCGCCGGAAAGCGTCTGCTGGCCGGCGGACAGGTAGATATCGCTAACATCGGGGTCGTCCACCTCTTCGGAGACGTTCACATCCACGCCTCCCAGCGTATCCACCATGGACCTCAAGCCGCTGGCATCCGTTTTCACATAGTGCGCGATGTCAATGCCGGCGAAATCAGCTACATCCTTGATGAGGGCAGAATCCCCTCCAATGGATTGCTCGCTTCCCAAAGCACCGCTGCTGCCGTTCGACAACGTCACCACCATGTTCGCAGGTATGGCGAGAATGGATGCCTTCGTGTTCGCCGGATCCAGACGAATCAGCATCAGCACATCGGCGCCGTCGAATCCCGAGACTTTGCTGTCCTCCAAATCCGCGGCAATCAGCACATAGTAGGCGTCGGTACCATTCGCGGGAGCAACAAGTGCATCGCTTGTGCTGCTGTCGTTCAACGCCATCTTCGATGACACGGAGTTCGCGAACACCAACGACGAAACCAGTCCGGCAGCAGCAAGCGCAGCGACTACAATAAGAGCGATGATGGCAATGCGCCTCGCATCCGTCTTGCGAGTGGTGCCCATGCTGTACGAATGCGCCTCGCGCCGCGAGCGGCGGGCGTACTGCGCATCCGTTTCACGGCTACGCGTCTGTGGAATAACATGGCTGATCTCGCCGCGATCCACGCTCTTGCCGTTGCCGCGCTTGCGCGGATCCGCCATGCGGTTGTTCGCCCGCGCCTGGGCAGCGCCGGGCGCACGGCGCCCTTGGCGCTTTGTACCGCCCGTCGTGCTGACCAGAGAATCAACCGATGCGCTGCGATAGTCCCCTTTATGCCGCCTTTTCCTGCTCGGCGAAGAGAATATGTCGTTTTTCCGCCCAAGCGCCATGGAGGCCCCGCCGCCTTCCTGTCAGATCCCAGGTCTCTGCACTACTGCAGGGCGACGAGGCTGCCGTCGTCGTTCATCAGGCATCGTTCGACATCGGCTCCCAAATGGCGCAGCTTACCCACGTAATCCTCGTAGCCGCGATCGATGTGGCCGATAGAGCGCACAATGGTCTCACCCTCCGCAGCAAGCCCGGCAAGCACCAAAGCTGCGCCTCCGCGCAAATCAGTGGACGAAACGGGCGCGCCCTCCAGCTTATCCACGCCCTCGACAATGGCATGATGCCCATCGATGGTGATATCGGCGCCCATGCGCATGATCTCCTCGGCAAACATGAAGCGGTTCTCGAAGACGTTCTCCGTGACCACCGAGCTACCGTCCGCAAGAGAGCACAGCAGCATGAACTGCGCCTGAAGGTCCGTGGGGAACCCGGGATGCGGCAGCGTCTGGATGTCGACGGGCTTCAGGCGACCAGTGCGCCGAATGCTGATCCAGTCATCGCCGTAATCCACGTCGCATCCCATGGCGCGCAGCTTCAGAATGGCCATGCGCAGAAACGACGGATCAATGCCCGTTACCGTCAACGGCCCGCCCAGCAGGGCACCCCCCACCAGGAACGTGCCCGCCTCGATGCGATCGCCCACGGTGGTGTGCTCGCAGGGATGTAGGCTCTCCAGCGGCACGCCCTCTATCTCGATGGTCGAATTGCCTGCACCTGACACCTTACATCCCATGCTGTTGAGCATGTTCGCCAAGTCGACAATCTCAGGTTCGCGCGCGGCATTCTCCAACGTCGTATGGCCATTCGCCACCACCGCAGTCATCATGGTGTTCTCTGTGGCCCCCACGCTGGGGAATTCCAAGCACACATCGTTGCCATGCAGACCGTCCGGGACCGAGGCCTCCAGCACGCCGTGGTCCAGATTGAATTGGACGCCCAGGGCGGACATGCCCACCAGGTGCATATCGATTTTGCGAGCGCCGATTTGGCAGCCACCGGGCATGGATACGCGCGCATGGCCGAAGCGGCCCACCATGGGGCCCAGCACCGAGATGCTCGCGCGCATCTTCGACACCAGCGCATACGGCGTCTCCTTATCCTGCACGTTCGTCGTATCGACGGTCAGCGTATGATCCGTGCGAACGACTTCGGCGCCCATGGCGCGCGCAACATCGGACATGACTTCGATATCGGAAATGAGCGGCACGTTATGGATGACGGACGCGCCCCGGCCCAGGATGGCAGCCGCAATCAACTTCAATGCGGAGTTCTTCGCACCGGACACCTTGATGGTGCCGGTCAGGTTCTCGGATTCCCGCGCAACGATTACTTCTTCAGACATGATGCATGTATCCTTCGCTTCAATCACCGGCGCGCACACGCAGCGGAACCATGAGTCCCACCAGACCATGCGGCCCGGATTTCTCCCCCTGTGTTTTCCATCCGTGATTATACAGGGAGCGCCGCACAACGATGCATCCGACGTCGAACCTACATGGACCGTAGAGAAGGCGCCCTCCGAAGAGGACGCCTTCCGTATGCGTTTTCCCGATTTTTTCGAAGGCGGAACCTAGACCGTCAAGTCCTCTTCCGTCAGTTCTTCGCGCGGCAGGATCTCGCGCTTGCTGTAAACGAACAAGCCGACTGCCATCAGGATGAACATCAGAATAAGGGCCACGCTGAACACCGCATCGTAACCGCCGAAGTTCTCGGAGATGAAGGCCCAGATGTACGAGCCGCAGGCACCGCCCAGACCCAGGGACATGCCGATGTTCGACCAGATGATGGGATAGGCTGCGCCGCTTCCGAAGACCGCGCGCACCGTCATGGGCATGACAACCAGAACCGCCGCGATGAAGCAGCCCATGAGCACGGAGCCAACGGGCAGCAGAACGGTGTTCGGGAACTGCCACATGAAGAACAGGCCCACGATGCCGCATGCGCACAAGGCGATGATCGTGTTGCGCAGGTTCAGGTCGGAGAACAGACCCAGGGCCAACTTGCCGCCAGCATTGCCAGCACTGTTGAACATCGTCAGCTCGGCACCGGTGACGAACGCCCCGGCAACCGCACCGCTGGCCACGGTTTCTTGGGCATTGAACCACACCACGTAGCTGGCGAAGAAGGCGTTGATGTTGCAGATGGTGTTGATCAGGAAACCGAACAGAATGACCAGCCAGAAGATGTAGGACTTACGGGCAACGCTGGGACGCACGCTGGGGATGACGGCATCTTCCTTACCCGCTTCTTCAGCTGCCTTTGCACGCGCCTTGGCGGTACCATAGGGCAGCATACCCTTGTCCTCGGGACGGTTGCTCATCAGGAACAGGACACCGACGACCATGATGATCAGCGAGGTGATGCCCATGGTGATGTAGCTCGTACGCCACCCGGAGGATTCAATGAGCGCCTGCCCGATGGGCGTAAAGACCACGCCGCCGATGCCCGTGAAGGCGGTGCAGATACCGATTACCAGGCCGGTGGATGACTGGAACCAGCGATTCATGATGGCGGCGACGCCGACGCCCAGCATGACGGCGTTCGTCACGCCGGCAATGCCGCCGCCCAGGTACAGCATCCACAGCTGATCGGCATTCTGGACGGAGCCGAACAGGATGAAGATCAGGGACTCGATGGCGGCAGCGAGCAGGATGACCATCTTGCTGTTCTTCTTCGCCAGCCACACGCCGGCAAACGGGGACGCGATAATGCCCGTGATGTAATCTACGGTGCGCCACATTGCAATTTGGCTGACCTGCACTCCCATGTCCTGGGCCATAGCAGGATAATAGATGCCTGCACAGCTGTTCAGAATTGCGGACGGAACTCCGCAGATCAGACAGCCGACGACAACAATCGGCAAGTAATGCACGAAGCTCTTTTCCACCAGCTCCGTATTCTCTTGTTTCTTCTCTATCGAAGCCATTTCCTATCACCTTTTCACTCGAGGCAGATACGGCATACGGTTGCAAGCCACGCGCTCTGATAATGATGATCCCTGGCGGGACCCCTGCGCCCCAGATGTCCAGCACTTGCAGGGGATCCGGCACCTTATTGGGCGGATGCGCTGCAAGTAGTGACGGAACTGCGCAGAACCCCGGTCGGATGTACTGCGTCGCCGTCCAAATCCCCCTTTCGCATCTCGATTGCAACGGGACTTTCAACCTATTCAGAGAATACGACGGGCAGAAAATCGAATGAAATACGCATTTCGTATATAGATATTCGGGTTTTCGATTGTCTGTGTGCATGAATAATTCAGCTCAAGTTTTTGAAAGAATTTTAATAATTCCTGTTAAGACTAGTGATATTTACTAATAGTATGGGAATATAAATACTCCAACCGGAAAGCCGATTGGAGTATGAGGAACAATTAAATATATCCGACTTGACGACGCGATCAATCTACTTTAGACAGCGCCGACATCACGAGCCTAGAGAACTCCCGCCGTCAAAGCACTACCTCCTTTTTGCGAAGCTCGTCTCTCACCTCTTCGATAGGAATATTAATGCCGAAACGAATGCGATCCGCAACAACTGCTTGCTGATCATTCATACCCAGTCCGCCAAGTGTTTTACACCCGATTTTCTTCGCTTCTTTCAATAACTGCGTTTCACGCGGGGTATTGATTACCTCAGCAACAATCATACCTGGCTTTATTAAGCTCGGGTTTATAGGGGTTTCCATATTTCCATTCCCCATGCCGACATTAGTGCAGTTGACGAGGATATCCGATTCGTCAATCGATGCTCGCAATGTTGCCGTATCCTCGAACGCATGGATCTCAACTGAACAGGTAGTTACACCTTCGATACGTTCCTTCAATGCAAAGGCATTCTGATAAGAACACCCGTTTTCTCGCGCAAAGACATGTACTATCTCCGCACCTTCAAGAGCGGCCTGCGCGAGAATCGCCGAACCAGCCCCTCCCGGACCTAGCAACGTAATGGTCGAATCGGCAATCTTGACGCCATTGTTCGTCAAATTGTCGATGAAGCCCGGGCCATCTGAGTTATACCCAACAATATTCCCATTCTCTTCTTTCTTTACTACATTTACTGCACCGGCAAGTTCGGCAGTAGGGCTCAACTCGTCGAGAAAGGGTATGATTGCTTGCTTACAGGGCATAGTCACAGTTGTACTGTCCCATCCGCCCATAACGCGAAACGCCGCCATCACAGCCGGCAAATCCTCAACCTGTATATCGAAAACTAAAAAGACCGCATTAATGCCCATTTTCTTATATGCCAGAGAATGAGTAGCGGGAGATACGGAATGTCTGACGGGGCTACCTATCATAGAAATGAGACGCGTATTCCCATCGATCGGTACGGAAAGCGACATTTGGCCACGCTCCATTCATTGCAAGGCTGATTCGATACATGTTTCTTCTTTATATCCGAGTAGTGTAAAAGGCGGACCCCAAAACGGGGTCCGCCCCATGTCGTCACGCAGAAATCGAGTTCGTTTATGACAGAACCTCATGCAACTCGTCCATGATATGACGGGCCAATTGAACATCTACCTGACCAGGCGCGGACGATTTAGCCAGAGAGCAGAAAGTGATAGAATTGCCGAAGTATTCACCCGCCAAGCGACTAATGCTCCCTTCGCGACCCATCGCCATCGTAAGCAACGGACCTTCCGTATGGAGACGATGCACTTCTTCAGTTGCAGCAAGCAACTTCAGCGCGTCATGCGCGTCCTTCGCCATGACCGCGCACTTGGGAATATCAGCGCCCATATCTAGCATATGGGTCATCAGGTTCACCATCCATTCCACAGAAGGCGTACCAGCGAAATTATGGTAGGACACGAGCGCCTTTACTCCGTGCGCATGGGCATCTTGAACCAGCTCCATCACTGCTTCATCGCCAATCCATGTCTCGATATCAACGATATCGAGGATTTCCGCCTCGATTAGAGCCTTATTCAATGCGACGTATTGAGGCACGGTTAACGTATCATTGCCACCTTGGCTAACGCTGCGGAACGTGAAGAGAAACGGGTGTTCAGAAAGGGCTGGGGCAATCGTGCGACCTATTTCTAGCATTTTTTCCACATCGTAACGGTCGTCATTGAAATCGCCACGCCATTCGAAGCATTCGACACCCGCCTTTTTTCCATCCTCGATAATATGGAGGCATTCCTCCGCATTTGCCCCCATTACCGAAATGATGGTTTTTGGCGAACCGTCGCCAAGTGCGGTTCCCTTAATAACAATCGGCTTCATAGCAAACCTCCCAGCCTCTTTCGGAAATTCCGAACACGCCGACCACATTATCGATTTTCCTTTGGGGGATCATCAGAAATGGCCATGCATCTACTATGATGATAGAGACTGGAGAAAACGCTTGTTATTCAAAAGAAAACAAATCCGCATGCAGATATTGAATGGAGCTGCTATCGCTCCGGTATCGAACACGTTGCGCCATAAGTTATAGAGAAGTAATTTATCATGTAATCTCTAAATTTTAGAGTAGCGTAATTCATGATGGTATCTTCGGGCCATTTTAGGTATATATACCGTTTGCGGTGAACATCAGTGATGGGAATAGGAACGACGCGGCTTTTCCAGTTACCAAACCAGGTGATGGCAGGGGCTATGGTAAAACCGATTCCCGCTGAAACATACGTCATCACGCGATCGTAATCCTGGTCGGCGACAGCAATGTTTGGCCTCGCGCCGAGTTCCAGAAACATGTGAAGAACCGTATCGTATAACGTACTAGGAAGCAGGCTTACAAAGGGCCCCTCTACCAAACTCGCCAATGCTATCTCATCGCGCCCGGCATATGGGCTATTGGGAGAAACAGCAACGATAAGATCTTCTTCACCGAGCATCAGATAATTCGGCTCCTTATGTAATATGGGACTGGCGAAGAACGTGATATCAGGTCTAAGCTGCTCTAAACGATCAGAATAGGTAGTTCCCATTGATCCCATGCGTAAATACACATTGGGGTTCTCTTTGCTGAAGCCTTTGATGATATCGCCGTAGTTCCCCATAGGAACTGGCGAATATACATTCACGGTAAGGTTCTTCTCATGCATAAACGAAGAGACATCATCTTTGAGCGTGTTAACGGTATCAAGAACGGCAAGGGCGTCATGCACCGCAACATAACCAACACTGTTTAGGACGATATTACGCCCAACGCGATCGAAGAGAGCGGTCCCCAACTCGTCTTCGAGAGAATGCAGGTACCTACTGAGACTGGGCTGTGAGACATGCAGCTTTCGCGCAGCCTTAGTAAGATTCTGGCATTCGGCAATGACACACAGATATTTCAATTGCTGTAATTCCATATTGGTAATTATACTTATTATTAAATATAATCAGCAATTTATTTGTTCCCTGAATGGAGCAGCTATCCGTGCAACTCCATTCAAAACAATAGAATACCAATGAGCATTTGGAAAGAATCAACAATATGTTTTCGAAGCGATATATTTCCCCATCATTACCGCAGATCAACGCTAACGACATACCTGCACAGCGCGAACTGGCGAAATCCGCTGCCGCTGAAGGCAATTCGGCAGTCGTAATCGAGTCATGCAACAATATTATTGCAGTTAATTCGGACGACGCCGATGCTTGGCAACTTCTTGCAAAATTTGATGGATGGAATTCAAAAACATACCAGCTCGATCAAACCCGTGCATTCCAGGCGATTTTACATGCATCGGGACTCTCTTCCGAAAAGGATAAGTATGCCATAGCAACCGAAATATATAGCGAGAGAAAAAAGCAGATCGCTTTATTATTGGAATCTGAATTATCCATGCCCTCGCATACTAGCGTAAAGCGACTTCAGGAAACAATGATGCTTTGGAAGGAACTGCTAGTACGAATCCCCAACCTAAATGCTGACCTTCTCGAAGATGAAATTAATTTGGTCGCAAACCTCTGCATGCGCTCGCGAATGGGAATTATGCCGAATGACCGCATGATCCGTACGGCCTACAAAACATTTAATAACAAAGAAAGCTATGACGACACATTCCGCAAGGCGCTTTCACCTCGCATCGAATCCGAAGAGGAAAAGAAAATCGCGACGTGCAATCGCATACTCGTAGAAGCAGATAACCGTCAAGCCATGTACAATGCCTGGTCAAACACAATGAATCCAAGTTGTGAAGAGATAATTGAACGCTTGCGAGAGGAGCGGATTTTTCTTTCCACAGGAATAGAAGAACTAGAAAGCATGACAAACAAGTTGTTGTATGTCAGACAAATTCAGGAACTGGAACGCCAACTTTCAAATACGAAACCGTACAAGCTAATGCAACGCAATGAGATACAGACACAAATCGATGCATTGCGCACAGAGATTAAAAAGGTTGAAAAAAGAATGGAACCGATTTCCGCTCCACTTCAGGCAAAGATCGACAATATCGATACGAAGCTAAAGAAGCTTTCCGCGGAAGGCTAGCATTTTTCAGCGACGATGACAGCCAACGGCATGAAATAGGATTGCAATATATGATGAAGGGGCTAGGCAGAATGCCTGGCCCCTTCTCCGTAACAGGCTTTAGCTGGCTTTAGCTTGCTTTCAGCCAGCTTCGATAATTATTTCTTCGTCTTCTCCAAAAGATCAATCATGGTATCGCTCAAGCCGTCAGTCTGCTTGCTAACGTCGGAGTACACCTTCTTCACACCATCGAGAGCCAGAACCTGGTCAAAGAAGCCATCGTCATAGTCAATAACCTTCATGCCTGCGTCGGTCATTGTCTTGATGCTCGACTTATCCAGTTCAGTGATCTGAGGCTGAATCTCGTCAGTAGCTTCTTGGACAGCCTTGTTGATGGCATCCTGATAAGCCGGATCCAGGGAATCCCACGTATCTTTATTGATGCTGATGTTGTTTACGTACAGTGTGTGCTTTGTATTGCACAGATACTTCTGAACCTCCTGGAAACTGGAGCCGACGCACGTATCAGTTGCGTTCTCCTGGCCGTCGACAGTTCCATTCTGCAATGCGAAGTAAACCTCGCTGAATGCCAGCGGCGTGGGCTCAGCACCCAAAGCGCTCCAGAATGCCATATTGTTGGAGTTTTCCATGGTGCGGATCTGGAAGCCCTTGAAATCAGACAACTTGGAGAGGTCCTTGTTGGAAGTAGTTACGCGGTACGTGCCGGCCTGCAGCCAACCCAAATTATGGAAACCAGCATCCTCGAATGCACTCTGCAGTTTCTTGGTGAACTTATTATCTCCGTTCAGCACCTGATCGATTTGATCAGCATCATAATTGGCAAATGCCATCGGCGCATCGAACACAGCCAAGTCGTCAATAAAGGAAACCTCTGTTGCGGGCTGAGTCACAACCATCTGAATATCATTGCTCTGTTCTTGTCGCAGCAGATCTGTATCGCCGCCAAGCTCACCATTCGGGTGATATTCAACAGTAATCTTTCCGCCCGTGTCATCACTCACATGCTGAGCAAAAGACTGGCCCCACAACTGACCTGCAGCACCCTTGCCAGTACTATCAGCGGCGATAAGAGTAACAGAATCCAAATCCTTGTAGGCATCAGGAACGCTAGATTCTGATGACTCGCTATTTCCGCCTGAACAACCAGACAGCCCGATTACCACGAAGAATACTAAGGCGAAAACGCCGGCAATCCAAACCGCCTTCCTGCTTCCCTGTGATCTTGCAAGAGTTTTCATTTCCCTACCCCTTCCTCACTAGCAGATACCAGTGACGATCTCCAATACTTAGCCGAGGAACGCAAGCGAGAACCAAGGCACATACACGATAAGAACAAGCGCGACAAGAAATGCCGCAATGAACGGAAGCGCACGCCGTGCAATAGACATCGGTTGGTCTTGCGAGATATTCGCCACGACGAACAAATTCAATCCGAACGGAGGAGTTGCAAGCCCGATCGCCAAGCAGCACACCAACATTACACCGAAATGCACCGGATCGACGCCCAATACCTGCATGCCGGGAAGCAGGATTGGAGCAAGAATAATAATGGCGGGTCCAGTGTCCATAACCATGCCCAACACCAGAAACAGTAGCACGCAAACCGTAACAGCCGCCCACATACTCGAACCGAATGAAGTGGTGATAAACGTGGTGATAGCAGAAGCCGCACCGGTCAGAGACAAGACACGACCGAACGCTGTAGCAAAAGCCAGTACAAATGCCAGACCTGCATACGTTCGAACCGAGGTAGACATGATTCCCCAGATATCTTTAACACTGATGGTCTTATACACACATAGCGATACAATCAGAGCATAGAATACGCTGATGCAAGCAGCCTCTGTAGGAGTAACAATGCCGCTGTAGATTCCGCCCAGCACGATCACTGGGCACAACAAAGCAGGCAGGCTGTCCAAGAACAGATGACCGAAACCCTGGCCCTTCAATTCGCCCATTGCCTGTTTGATTAAGGCCTGATCTTCACCGTTGCGCCGACAATAAATCACACTATAAATCATCAAACAGATTGCGACCAAGATGCCCGGAAGAATGCCGGCAAGGAACAGTGAGCCTGTAGAGACCCCTGTCGCCAGGGAATATAGCACGAATGGAATGGACGGCGGAATGATTACACCTAAGCTGCCGGCAACAACAATCAGCCCGGCGCTCCACTTGCGATCATAGCCAAGACCAACAAGGAAAGGCACGCACATAGCGCCGACAGCGGCTGCTGTTGCGGGGCCAGATCCGGAGATAGCTCCGTAGAACAAGCAGGTCAAAATGACTGCACAAGGAACACCACCATGAAAGTGGCCAACGAAATAAGCAAAGAAGCTGAATAGCTTCTTCGAAATGCCGCCCTCAGCCATGATAATGCCGCTGAAGATAAACAGTGGCACGGCAAGAATTGGGGTCGAATTAGCACCTGAGAATGCGTTTGTCACCAGCTGAGTGATGTTTCCGCCTGACCCAGTGAACATGATAGGAGAGAGCGTGCCAGCAACCATCGCAAAACCAATGGGGACGGAAAGCGCGATTGCTGCAAGGAATACGATAAACAAAATTACTGCTGGCATTATGCCCCTCCCTTCTCACTGGCCTTTGAGGTTTCCTCTTCCTTTGCAGCATTGCGCATCTCGGCAGAAAGCTCGAACTGTGCTTGCTGCTCCATCGTATCCGCTGGCGGCTCGTTGAAATGCTTGATATGGATGATGCACATCTCAACACTGCGCAGCGCTGCTCCTACGAATCCGATAAAAACAACCAGATACATAATCCACATCGGCCAGAGCATGGCAGGCGAAACCTCACCACTCGCGATGATGCGCTGAAGGACTACGAAGGCCGCATAGGATAGAATCGCCATAAGAACAACCGTTATCACATCAACAATGATGTTCATCAGATTGCGAAGCTTCCAAGGAAATGTATCGATAAGAGCGGTAACCCTCAACGGCGTCTCCGTGCGAATCGTATATGGAAGAGACAAAAACACCGTTGCAATCCATGCGAATCTACAAAGTTCCTCTGCCCAGGTCAGCGATGGAAACATCGGAACATTACGGCAGATTACCTGCAGTAATTCCACTACGGAAATCACGATTAAAAAGAAGATTAGAATAACTTCCTCGAAGTGCTCGTCCAACCATTTTACGGCTTTCACCTCTACCCCACCTCCCTTTCTCATTAATCATTCGACGAATTCATTCTTCCGGATTCATTGGGCATCGCGATACTCACCGGCTTCATTCACCTAACTCCAGCGCGTTCCCATCAGAACCACACGGCAGAAAAGGTGATTTGAAGAACGAAATAAGTATATTGAACAATGGTGAGGTGATTTATTTCAATACCGAACGATGTTTATTTGCTTGTCGTATCAATGACATATATCGTTCTTCCGCTGCTAAATGCGTGTTTTCTATACGTCAAGAGAATCAGAGTACACATACCGCCACTATTGGAATCGTGACAAGGGAGAACAGAGTCGTCAGGAACATGCATTGGGAGACAGCAAGCAAATCGCCACCATACATGATGCACATCACTGTCCCCATCATGGCAGCAGGCATGGCGGTGATTAACGTTAACGTACCTAGCAGATAGGAATCCGCTATGAAAAAGCTCCCGAATGAATATACGATGGCCGGCGTAACAATAAGCCTAATAAACGCCGTTAAGTACGCCCATCCGCTCGAGAGCATTACCTTAACTTCATATTTAGCCAACGTCGATCCAATGACCAACATTGCCGCAGGTGCGGTCATGGCGCCAAGAAATGAGCAGGTTTGACCAATAAATCCGGAATCGTTCACACGCCATAGCGCCAAACACAAGGCAACAATACAGGAGATCATGGCGGGACTAAATAGATTCTTTACCACATAGAGTAGTTGCTCTTTTTGCGAAAGCTTGATAGACCCAGAGCGCGAAATCATCCACGCTCCGACGCTATATAAAACTAACGAGCTGATGATGTTGTAGATGCTGGAGTACAAAACGGCTTGGCTACCCATGATAGCGCCTACAACAGCGAAGCCGACAAACGCTGTGTTGCCCATGGTGATGGTGAACTCATGTCCGCCGCGTTGATTCTCAGGTATTCGATACAATCGAGGAACTATCAGCGCAAGCACAATGATGGGAATAAACGTTAGAGCAGATACAAATAGAATGTTCCAAATGACAGATTCGTCCGGCAGATTTTGATTGCTGAGAACAGAATTCAATACTGTCGCAGGACAGGTAATGTACATGATTATTTTCGAAAGAGAGCCATCGAATGGCTCTCCTACCCATTTCAGCTTTCGGGCAATATAACCAGCTGCAACTGTTACGAATAGAATGCCCATTGTGGCCCCGGCGTTCATCAACGTATCCATGGCCGTTCCTTCCACAAAGACTCACATTGCTTGCTTGTGGGCAATTAGTAAGCAATCCGTTCCTATTGATAGACCTTTGTTACTGTCTCTATGACGAATCCAATCAGATTGGAAGTGTCGTAATAAGTAAATTTTCCTCCAGGATTCGTAATGGATTTTCCCTCCTGGTAAACACTGACTCCGCGCTCTATCAGCACCTTCGATAACGCATCATTGTCCTCAACGTCATTGAAACGAATATGGTGCAGGATAAACTTCTTGCCTGGATTTTCTTTAAGACAATCCGTCCAAATAGTATCGCCCGTGCTGGTGGGCTGGATGAATTCTAGCTGAACACCAAATCTGTTATAGCAAGCAATACGAACCGACGCAGGAATAGGCTTGTCGCGGTACCGTACGCCCTGGTAGATGAAATTCTCGGCGTAATCCGGATCAATATTGAAAATCTGTCGCATGTTTTCTATAAGTTCGTCCAGATCCGATACCACCAATCCAATTTGGATGATGGTTTTCAGCTCATCTACATTGCATTGATTGTCATCCACAAGAACCCCATTTTTTGAAATACTCATTGCTTTTTCTGTATTGCTTTATTTAATCATCATCCTGTATTTCTATAAATTCGCATTCCGTACCTGATATTTTCGCGACCGGAATAGATAGAACGAAGCACAGCCTCTCCAACGCTTACTTGAATTAATAGCAGCACTGCAAAACCTGAACATGATTAGAGCACAGAGAAGGCCTGCCCCTTATGCGAGACAAGCCTTCCAGAAAGACAATTTATGTACTGTAGCGCTTACAGGATGCGCAGATTGACTTCCTTCAGCTGGCGGGCCGTAACCTCGTTCGGAGAGCCGGTCATGGGGTCGGCGGCGCTGGATGTCTTCGGGAATGCGATGACGTCGCGGATGGAATCCTTTCCGGCCAGCAGCATGACCAGACGGTCCAAGCCCAGGGCGATGCCGCCATGGGGAGGCGCGCCCAGCTCCAGCGCATGCAGCAGGTGACCGAACTTCTTCTCCATGTCCTCATCGGCCACGCCGCAGCGACGCAGGACGCGTTTCTGCAGCTCGGCATTGTGGATACGGATGGAACCGCCGCCCATCTCGAAGCCATCCATGACAATGTCGTAGCTGTAGCTTCCGCAGGCCAGCGGATCCGTCTCGATCTTGTCCCAATCGGCCTCGGGGATCATCGTGAACGGATGGTGCTCGGCCGCATACTTCTTCTCGTCCTCGTCGTACTTGAACATGGGGAAATCCACAACCCACAACAGCTTGTGACCGCTACGCTCGATGCCCAGCAGGTCGGCCATATGCAGGCGCAGGGCTGCCAGAACGGCGTTCGCGACGTTGAACGTATCGGCAGCGAACAGCAGCAGGTCGCCAGGCTCGACGCCCATGACCTCCTTGATCTTGCCGTGGACCTCGTCGCCCAAGAACTTGATGATGGGGCTCTTGCCCTTCAGGTCGGTGTCTTTCGAGGTGTAGGCAATCCACGCCATGCCCTTTGCGCCGTTCGCGGCGGCAACGTCGGCCAGCTTCTCGATGTCGCCGCGGCTCCAGTCGCCAGCGCCCTTCGCATTGATGGCCTTCACGATGTTGCCGGCATCCACGGCCTTAGAGAACACGCCGAAGCCGCAGCCGCGAACAATCTCCGTCAGATCCTGCAGCTCCATGCCGAAGCGCACGTCCGGGCGGTCGCAGCCGAACCGATCCATGGCCTCTTTCCAGGGCATGCGCTGCAGCGGGAACTCGTGCTCCACGCCGGCAGCTTCCAGGACCTCCTGGAACACGCCCTCCATCAGGTCCATGACATCCGTTTCCTGTACGAAGCTCATCTCGATGTCCACCTGCGTGAACTCGGGCTGGCGATCGGCACGCAGGTCCTCGTCGCGGAAGCAGCGGGCAATCTGGTAGTAGCGCTCGATGCCGCCCACCATCAGCATCTGCTTGAACTGCTGCGGGCTCTGCGGCAGGGCGTAGAACTTGCCGGGGTTCGGACGGCTGGGCACCAGGTAATCGCGGGCGCCCTCGGGCGTGGAGTTCGCCAGGATGGGCGTCTCGACCTCCAGGAAGCCGCGCTCGTTCAGCGCCTTACGCACCGCCTGGGCCACCACATGGCGCAGTTTCAGGTTCGCATACATCTCGGGACGGCGCAGGTCCATGTAGCGCCATTTCATACGCGTGGTCTCATCCGTCTCGATGCCGTCCTCGATGGCGAACGGCGGGGTGACGCTGGTGTTCAGCACCTTCAGGCTGCGCGCCAGGATCTCGATCTCGCCCGTAGCCATGTTCGGGTTGACGCTCTCGGGGCCGCGCTTGCGCACCGTGCCCGTGATCAGGATGACGTATTCGCGCCCCAGATGCTCGGCAGCGTGGAACTCGTCTTCGGTCACGCAGTCGGGGTCGAAGACGCACTGCGTGTATCCCTCGCGATCGCGCAGGTCGACGAAGATCAAGCCGCCATGGTCACGGTTGTGCCACACCCAGCCGGTCAGGGTGACTTCGGCCCCTTCGTCCGCTGCACGCAGCTGACCACATGTGGCGGAATGCATGCAGTGCTCGTTCAAAACGTCGCTCATTGCCTATTCTTTCTCCTTCTATCCGTTCGGCGCGGACCGCCCGCAGCCAACGGGCCGCGGGCGGTCTTCCAACGCACGTATTACCTACCGCTTCCCTGCGGTTACGCCTGCGGGTTCGCCCCGCCGTTGATACTCTTCAGCATAGTCGAGATCTCACTGTCCGAGACTCCCTGCATAAGGAATCCGTTCAGCGCCTTGGCCGCTTTGTCCAGCGGGATAGTGTACTCCGAATGCGAGGCCATGTTGCGCATCTTGATGCAGTTCTGCGCCAGCTCGTCCGGACCCAGCACCACCACAAAGCTCGCATGCAGCTTGTTCGCCTGCTTGAACTGGCTCTTCAGGCTGCGATGTTGATGGTCCATGTCGCCCACCAAACCCGCATCGCGCAGCGTCTGCAGGATGGCGAACGCCTGCGGGCGAACGCTGTCGTCCACGCAAGCGATGTAGAAATCGTACGTCAGCGCCGGCTTGAACTCCAAGCCATGAGCCTTCAGCGCCAGCAGGCAGCGCTCGTAGCCCAGCGCGAACCCGAACCCGGGGGCGGGCTGGCCGCCGATCTCCTCCATCAGTTTGTCGTAGCGGCCGCCGCCGCCGATGGCGTTCTGAGAACCCATGCCCTCAGCGACCTGTACCTCGAACACCGTGCGGGTGTAGTAGTCAAGGCCGCGAACCAGCGTATAGTCTTCCTCGTACTGCAGGCCGGATGCCTTCAGCAGGTCAAGGACCTTATGGTAATGGTCGCTGCATTCCTGACACAGATGGTCCGTGATACGCGGCGCCTGCGCCATGACGGCGCGGCAGCCTTCCTTCTTGCAGTCGAATGCGCGCAGCGGGTTCGTGTCCGCGCGGCCGACGCATTCCTCGCACAGGCGGTCGGCATTCGCCAGGATGAACGAGCGCACGCTTTCGCGATATGCCGGACGGCAGTTCTCGCATCCCATTGAATTCACCAGAAGGTGCATGGCGTCCGTGGGAATGCCCAGCTTCGCGTAGAAGCGCATGAGCATGACGATGCCCTCAGCGTCGATGGTGGGGTCCTCCGCGCCCAGGCATTCCACACCCACCTGGTTGAACTGGCGCTGGCGCCCCGCCTGCACATTCTCCGCACGAAACATAGGGCCCGCGTACATGAGCTTCACGGGCAGGCCGCCGGGCTGCAGCAGCCGGTTCTCCGCAACAGCGCGCACGACGCCGGCCGTGCCCTCGGGGCGCAGGCTGAAGCGGCTGCTCTGCTTCACGTGCGCACCCGCGATAAGCTTCGACAGGTTGTCGCCGGAAAGCGCCTCGTACATCTCCTTCGATACCACGTCCGTGCTGGTGCCGATGCCGCGCACGAACAGGTCGGTGCGCTCGAAAATCGGCGTCTCCAGGAACTGGTAGCCGTAGCGTCCGAAGATGTCGCGCGCGGTTTCTTTGAAGTACAGCCAGAACCGTGCCTCATCGGGCAGGATGTCCTGGGTGCCTTTGGGTCGCTGGATAATGGCCATTACAGGTATTCGACCACCTTATCGCCCATGGCGACGGTACCCAGGATCATGTCCTTCGGGGTGTCAGCGTTCGCCAAATCGCCCGTGCGGTAGCCGTCGGCCAGAACCTTCTCAACCGCATTCGCGATGTCGTCGGCCGCATCCTGCATGTCGAAGCTGTAGCGCAGCATCATCTCTACGGACAGGATCTGGGCCAGCGGGTTCGCAATGCCCTTGCCCGCGATGTCGGGAGCGCTGCCGTGGCTGGGCTCGTACAGCGACGTGCTCTCGCCCAGGCTGGCGGAAGCCAGCATGCCCAGCGAGCCGGTCAGCATGGATGCCTCGTCGGACAGGATGTCACCGAACGTGTTCTCCGTCACCACGACGTCGAATTGGCGCGGGTTGTTGATCAGCTGCATGGCGGCGTTGTCCACCAGCATGTCCACGACCTCGACCTCCGGGTAATCCTTCGCCACGCGGTGCACGATCTCGCGCCACATGCGACTGGATTCCAGGACGTTCGCCTTGTCGATGTTGTGGACCTTCTTGCGGCGCTTCATGGCGGAATCGAAGGCGGTGCGGGCGATGCGTTCGACCTCGAACTCCTTGTAGTCCATGGTGTCGTAGGCGCGCTGGCCCTTGCCGCCGTTCACGCCGTAGCCTTCCACGTCGTACTCGCGATCGCGGGCGCCGAAGTACAGGCCACCGGTCAGTTCGCGGACGATGTTCAGGTCAACACCCTTGATGACCTCGGGCTTCAGCGTGGAGGAGTTGATCAGGGAATCGTACGCCTTCACGGGGCGCAGGTTCGCGTACAGGCCCAGGCCCTTGCGGATGCCCAGCAGACCCTGCTCGGGACGGGGCTTCGAGGGATCCGTGGTGTCCCATTTCGGGCCGCCGACGGCGGCCAGCAGCACAGCGTCGGAAGCCTTGGCGGTCTCCAGCGTCTCGTCCGGCATGGCGGTGCCGGTCTGGTCGATGGCGATACCGCCCAGCAGCGCCTCCACGTACGTGAACTCGGTGTTGTACTTCTTGCCGATTGCGTTCATGACCTTCACGGCCTCGGCCATGATCTCGGGGCCGATGCCGTCGCCGGGAAGCAGGCAGATCTGATAGCTGTTGCTCATTTGCTTCGTCTCTCCTTGGGTTGCTTGCTGGTTTCTTGCGTTGCAAGCGACCGGAGCGCGCCGCCCCGGCCGCGTATTGCCTATGGCAGGTAGACGGATGCGCCTACTTCCCCGCCTTCTGGTCGGCGAGGATCTTCTTCGTGCGATTCACCAGGCCGCCCTGCTCGATGATGTCCTTGATGAACGGCGGGAACGGCTCTGCCTGGAACGTCTGGCCCGTGGTCTCGTCCACGATGATGCCGGCGTCGGCGTCAACGGACACCGTGTCGCCGTCCTTGATGGCATCCACGGCTTCGGGGCACTCCAGAATAGCCAGGCCGATGTTGATGCTGTTGCGGTAGAAGATGCGCGCGAAGCTCTTCGCGATGACGGCATCCACGCCGGCGGCCTTGATGCAGATGGGTGCATGCTCGCGGGACGAGCCGCAGCCGAAGTTCTCCTCGGCCACGATGATGTCGCCGGGCTTGACCTTCTTCACGAAGTCGACGTCCAGGTCCTCCAGGCAGTGCTTCGCCAGCTCGGCGGGATCGGACGTGTTCAGATAGCGGGCCGGGATGATGACGTCGGTGTCGATGTCGCGGCCGTAGCGGTGTGCGGTTCCTTCGAATTTCATTAGTTCGCTCCTTGGCTCTTGTTCGACTAGTCGATGTCTTCCGGCAGCGCAATGTGACCGGCGATGGCGCTGGCTGCGGCAACGGCCGGGTTCGTGAGGTAGACCTCGCTTGTGGGATCGCCCATGCGGCCCACGAAGTTGCGGTTCGTGGTGGCCACGGAGCGCTCGCCGGCAGCGAGGATGCCCATGTAGCCGCCCAGGCACGGGCCGCACGTGGGGGTGGAGACGGCGCAGTTCGCATCCAGGAAGATCTCCGTCAGGCCCTCTTCGATGCACTGGCGGTACACCTGCTGCGTTGCGGGGATCACGATGCAGCGGACGTTCGGGTTCACCTTATGGCCGCGCAGCACGGCAGCGGCCTGGCGCATGTCCTCGATGCGGCCGTTCGTGCACGAGGAGCCGATGACGGACTGGTCGATGGTCACGTCGCGGGAATCCGCAACAGGGCGCGCGTTCGACGGCAGGTGCGGGAACGACACCGTGACGGGGATGTCGGCGGCGTTGATCTCGTAGACATGCTCGTACACCGCGTCGGGGTCGGAGTGGTACTCCACGTACGGACGCTCCGTGCGACCGTCCATATAGGCGCGCGTAACGTCGTCGACCTCGATGAGGCCCGCTTTGCCGCCCGCCTCGATGGCCATGTTCGAGATGGTCATGCGGCCTTCCATGGACAGGCTGCGGATGGCCGAGCCCGTGAACTCCATGGCCTTGTACAGCGCGCCGTCCACGCCGATCATACCGATGATGTACAGAATGATGTCCTTGCCCGTAACGCCGGGGTTCAGCGTGCCTTCGATGTTGAACTTCAGCGTTTCCGGCACCTTGAACCAGGCGCGGCCCGTGGCATAGCCCACAGCGGCGTCCGTAGAACCTACGCCCGTGGAGAAGGCGCCCAGCGCACCGTACGTGCAGGTGTGGCTATCGGAGCCGATGATCAGGTCGCCGGCGCCCACAACGCCCTGCTCGGGCAGCAGCGCATGCTCGACGCCCATGCAGCCGACCTCGTAATAATGGGTGATGCCCTGTTCGCGGGCGAACTCGCGAACGACCTTGGCCTGCTCGGCGCTCTTGATGTCCTTGTTCGGAACGTAATGATCGGGGACCAGGGCGATCTTCGTCGGATCGAACACCTTCTCGCAGCCGATCTTCCTGAACTCGCGAATTGCGATGGGCGCGGTGACGTCGTTGGACAGGACCAGATCCAGATCGCATTCGATCAGCTGCCCCGGTTTGACCTCATCCAGGCCCGCGTGAGCGGCGAGAATCTTCTCTGCCATAGTCATAGGACGTGCCATGTTATCTCCTTTTGCCTTCCACGTGATTCCGTAACTCCACGTATAAACTGTTTAATTGTAACGGTTTGAAGACGAACGCGGCACCCGTTTCAGCGCGGAATCGCAATCGGCAGCGCAATCCACAGATTACATGCAAACATGAATGCCGACGAATGCCTTCGTCCGGGCGGTGTAGTAGCATGGCAGCATATCGGCCGGAAGGAACTATTATGACCGACTACGCAAAGAACCCCGCTGCAGCTGAGACGGCTGCAGCAATTCGCAAGGCTGCCGGAGAGCTGGAAGACCAGATTATCTCCTGGCGCCGTCACCTGCATGCACACCCTGAAGTCGGGGCGCACGAGGTGCAGACCTCCGCATTCGTACGCGAACAGCTGGACAAGCTCGGCGTACCCTACCGCATGGTGAAGGGAGCACGGCCCGAACCTTACACCGCCGAGCGACCGGACTTCATCGGAACCGGCATCATCGCCACCATCGCCGGCGCTGCCCCGGGCGCCTATGACGAGAACGGCAACCCGGCGCGGCGCATTGCGCTGCGCACGGACATGGACGCACTGCCCATCAGGGAGCGCACGGACTTCGATTTCAAATCGCAGAACGAAGGCGTCATGCATGCCTGCGGCCACGACTGCCACATGGCCATGATGCTGGGCGCCGTCAACGTGCTATGGCAGATGCGCGACAAACTGCACGGTGAGGTGCGCATCATCTTTCAGCCCGCCGAGGAGATCTCTATCGGCGCACGCGACATGATTGCGGCCGGCGCCCTGGATGGCGTCGAGGCCATCTACGGCCAGCACATCTGGAGCGAAGTGCCCACCGGCACGTTCTCGTGCGAGGCAGGTCCGCGCATGGCGAACACGGACTGGTTCCGCATTGATGTGGAGGGCGTGTCGGCGCATGGATCCATGCCGCACAAGGGCGTGGACGCCATCGTGGTTGCCGCCGAAATCATCGATTCGCTGCAGGTGCTGGTCTCGCGCCGCACGTCGCCGTTCGAGCCCGTGGTCATCACGATCGGCGAGGTCCACGGCGGCACGGCCCGCAACATCATGGCGGGCAGCGCCTACCTTACAGGTACGCTGCGCACCTGGCATCGCGATGTGCGCGAGCGCATCATCGACGCCATGGAGCGCATCGCCGGCAAGACATCGCACGCATTCGGAGCGGACATCAACTTCAGCTTCGAGCCGGGCAACCCCGCCGTGGTGAACGACGAGGCCTGCAGCGTGGCGGCGAAGCAAGCGGTAGAGGAAGTGCTGGGCGAAGAATACCTCGGCACGTACGAGGGAACGCTTGCCGGCGAGGATTTCGCCGAATACCTGCAGCGCGTGCCCGGCGTCTTCGTATTCGTGGGTACGAAGAATCCGGAAATCGGCGCCGTGCACCCGCAGCACAGCTGCTTCTATACGATCGATGAAAAAATGCTGGCAAAAGGTTCCATGGTCGCCGCCCAATGGGCATGCGACATGCTATCCTGAGCCATCGCAACAAACCTGCGGCCCTCTGCCGCAGGTTTTGCAAATCGCATCCGATACGAAATCCTAACAGCAGACTCCCCCGCTAAGGAGGTACGCATGACCCATCTGGACTGGAAGAACGTCGGAAAGAACGAACCCGGCATGCCGACGCCCAACTTCGCCGGCGACGAATCGGACCTGGAGGGCGGCATCCCTCCCATCGAGTCGCGCCTGCGCCATAACATCCTGCGCGTGCCGAAGGTGATCAAGCAGGCATCGGGCATCGTGGTGTACGGACGAAAGATCCAAAGCCTGTTGTTCTCCACGGACATCGCCATCATCAAGAACTGCGACGCCGACGCCGTGTTCTGCGTCTACCCGTTCACGGCGCAGCGCGCCATCAGCGCGGCCGTGCTGCGCGTGGCCGCCGTGCCCGTGTTCGTGGGCGTGGGCGGCGGCACCACGCAGGGCATGCGCGCCACGTACCTGGCCATGGATGCGGAGAACCAGGGCGCCATGGGCGTGGTGGTGAACGACCCGCTGCCGAACAAGGATCTGCGCCTGATGGCGCGCACCGTGGACATCCCCATTGTGGTCACGGTGGCTTCAGAGAACCGCGATGCGGGCAAGCGTCTGGACAGCGGCGCCGCCATCCTGAATGTGGCAGCCGGCGCGAAGACGGCCGACGTCGTGGCGAAGATCCGCAAGGAATATCCGCGCGCACCCATCATCGCATCGGGCGGCAGGTCGGACGAATCCATTGCCCGTACCATCGATGCCGGCGCGAACGCCATCGTATGGACGCCGCCCAGCTCGGGCCAGCTGTTCTCCACCATGATGGACGACTATCGCGCCCGTTAACCTGTTAAGAGGAAAGGCCGCTGCATATCGCGCTATTGAACGCGCCGGCGAATTACCCGCTGGCGCGTTCTTTGCGTATCCGGCGTCTTATGGGCGCGCCAACGCGGCGAGAAAGCCTACTCGGCTTGCATCTGCGCCTGGCGCACGAGCGCTTCCGCCACACGCAGCCCGTCAACGGCCGCGGACATGATGCCGCCGGCATAGCCCGCGCCTTCGCCGCAGGGATATACGCCCGATGCGGGCGCATCCGGCCCGCCGACGTGCGCCTGCAGGTCCTGCCTGCCGCGCACGATGCGCACCGGCGACGACGAGCGTGTCTCGGGCGCCGTCATCACGGCGCGCGCATCCGCGAACCCGTGGATGCGCCGGTCGAGCAGCGGCAGCGCCTGCTCCAACGCCTGCGTCATGAACGCCGGCAGCACGTCATGCAGATCGCACCATGCCACACCGCGCGCATACGTGGGTTGCACGGGCGCATCGCCGTGCCTACCCGCCTTGCCGGACTTCGCATGGGAAGGAGCATCGGCGCCCAGGAAGTCACCCACATGCTGCGCCGGCGCCTGGTACGGCGCGCCGCCCGCCGCCCGAGCCGCCTGGAACGCGCGCTGCTCGATGGCCCGCTGCAGCTTCGCGCCCGCCAGCACGTCGTCCGAATCGCCGCCGAAATCCGCCGGGTCCACGTTCACCAGCAGCGCGGCATTCGAGTTCTTCCCGTCACGGGCAAAATCGCTCATGCCGTTCACCACCACGCCGCCCGGCTCGCTCGCCGCGCACGTCACGCGGCCACCCGGGCACATGCAGAACGTGTGCACGGTGCGCCCGCCGCCCACATGGACGGCCGCCTTGTATTCCGCAGCGCCCAGCGCCGGGCTCTTCGCCGCATGGCCCCACTGGCTCCGGTTCATATCCGCCTGCGAATGCTCGATGCGCACTCCCATAGCGAAGGGCTTGCGCTCCATCTCGAACCCGTTGGCACGCAGCATCTCGAACGTGTCGCGCGCGGAATGGCCGGTGGCCAGCACCAACGCCTCCGCCGGCTCTTCATATTCCGTGCCGTCCGCGCCGCGCAGCGTCACGGCGGCCAGGCGGCCCGCCTGAAGGCGAAGACCCGTCAGGCGCGTGCCGAACCGCACCTGGCCCCCGCGCGCGGCGATCTCGTTGCGCAGCGTCCGCACGGCCTGCGGCAGGCGGTCGCT
>OGOS01000664.1_pt1 | contig 26517 bp, 26 predicted proteins | sample 1552701 | NCBI WGS metagenome assembly OGOS01 (sample SAMEA2580128, study PRJEB22360) | human gut metagenome | biome: human gut; feature: human-associated habitat; material: faeces | place: Denmark | collected 2008/2010
CCAGATTAAATGCCTGAAAAACAAATCCGATTTTTCTTCTGCGGAAAACAGCAAGGGCATCTTCCTTCATCCTGTATAAATCTTTCCCTGCTAAAGTAACACTGCCTTTTGTCGGGGTGTCTAGCCCTCCAAGCATATGAAGTAATGTACTTTTACCGGAACCTGACTTTCCAACAATTGCGACAAATTCTCCCTGCTCAATCTGAATGTCCACCTGATTGACCGCTTTGACCTGATTCTCACCTGCGCCATAAAACTTACAAAGCTGCTTGGTTTCTAATATCACACTCATGTGTTGCCTCCTTTTCAATTCTGTAAAGCGTACCTTTTCAGCACGCTTTCTTTGCCTGTTTATATATTTGGTCATTTTTCAACCTACATCCAAATTGTATCAGGGCAATCTTTCATTTCACTTTCAAAAAACGAGCAGAAGTCTTACAGAATTGTAAGATTTCTGCTCACTTAAAATTTAACCAACATATGGTAATTGAATCACAAACGTGCTTCCTTTTTTCTTTTTGCCGGAGGTTACCGTAATCGTACCTGCGTGTTTTTCGATAATTTCTCTCGATAGAAAAAGTCCGATTCCTGTACCACTCTTTTCCATGACCTCCTTGGAACTTCCTCTGTAAAATCGTTGAAAAATTTTGTGATACTCATTCTGCGGAATACCAATTCCCTGATCCTCAATTTCCATTCTTACAAGATCGTTTCTTTTTTGTAACCGGATAAATATTTTTGAACCACACGGACTGTACTTGACCGCATTATCCAGAACGTTGATCACAGCTTCACCAAGCCACCTTTTATCCTGCATAATCGTGCATGTTTCCAGCTCTTTTTCATAGTCAAAAACGAATTCAATTTCTTTCTCATCCGCTTTAGGATAAGTGCGGTTCACAGCAGATATGACAGTATCCATAAGCGGAAGTTTTTTCTTATTAATCTGAATCAGTCCAGTTTCCATCTTGGATATTTCAAGAAGCGACTGCAATAATGTCTCCAGTCCATCCAGAGCACTCCGACAACGGATACGAAACTCCTCCTGTTCTGTGGCACTTAAGTCATTCTGCATCAGCACACTAAAACATGTATCCAAAGCTGCAACCGGTGTCTTTAACTGGTGAGAAATATCAGAAACCATTTCTTTCGTGTTCTCCTTTTCTGCCCTTGCTTCTTCCTTTATCAACTGAATATGATGTCCGATTGCTTCAAGCTGGTCATTCAATTTTTCCAGTTCTGCATGATTTTCCGTTTTCAGTAAATCATCAAATTTATTTTCACGGAATCTGATCAGAATTTCTTCCAACTGGTCTAAAATTTTCTGATGACACGCATCTTCTTTTTTCTTCCAATAAAGTAAAAAAGTCAAAAGAAGCACGCATATCACAGTGCTTACAGCACCGGTCACCATAACCTGATGCCGGAATTGCGAATAAAATGCATTCCCTTTATTCCCCCAGTATCCATATTGCTCCAATAATCGCCTTCCCTGTTCGTTAGTTTCAATATCCTTATCCTTAAGCAATTCCGAAACAGCATCCAGCCCGGAAAATTCTTCCTTTGCAGCAATCTCTGTCATAAGATTCATTTTATATTTATAATCTTCATAAAACACATACGTGGTAAAGCAATTTAATATTGCAAACAATAATATGACAGGTAATACCAAGGAGAGCACTACTGTAATCTTCTTGCGATATCTCTTTGTCACTGCCTTACCTCCTGATTCCATATATACCCAAGACCTCTGATATTCTTTATATAGACCGGTGCAGCCGGATTGTCTTCGATTTTCTCACGGAGTCTTCTGATATTGACAGCGATTGTATTTTCATCCACAAAATCCCCTTCCAGATCAAACACATTTTCCAATATTTGTGTTTTTGAAAGAATCTGTTTCGGATTCTGAAGAAAAAAAGTCAGCATTTTCAACTCCGTTTTTGTCAGACTGATTTCACGACTCTTTATCAGGACTTTCATTTCTCCTGCGATAAATACGATATCTCCCGAAATCATCTTTCCGGCTTCCGTTTTCTCCTGTCTGCGGCGGAAATGTGCTTCTATTTTCAAAAGAAGTACCGAAAGACTAAACGGCTTTGTAATATAATCATCTGCCCCTGCTTCATATCCCATGACCTGATCCATCTCCTGATCTAGTGCTGTAAGACAAATAATGTATGTATTATAATTGCATCTCATCCACCTTACAAATTCCAGTCCATTCCCATCCGGAAGATTCACATCACAAATGGTAACATCCACATTATTATCACTTGCAATTCTTTTCGCTTTTTTCACTGATTCTGCTGAAAAAACCTCATATCCGGATTTTTTCAGTGAAAATGTAATTCCACGATTTAAATTTTCATCATCTTCAACCACGAGTATACCTGGCATAGCATATGCACCTCTCTTTATTAACTATTCATCTTAAAATGCTTCAATGCCTCCACAATTGCACTCTCTTTATCTTCTGGACACTGCGGTTGCCTGCTATCTTCATTTTTAGGTAAATTATAATTCTTTCCAACCTCAATTCCGCATTTTCTCTTTACCTGTGAGATATACAGATTGGAAACCTTCATGCCGGCATTATGTTCAGCCACATACTTCTTTATCTCATCATATGTAGCCTTAGTCTCTGCACTGGTTGCATCCAGCTCATCTAGGTCTAAATCGATCTCTATCGTGTCATCTGGTTTTTGCGTGAGCAACGAGGCAAGCCGCGATGCTTGCATCTCGATTTACCGACTGCCGCATTCATCGAGACAAGTACTCTTGTCTCGATGTCGGGACAAAAGAACAATAGTCTCGACTGTGTTTTCGTTGAGCAACCGAATTGCTTCGCCTTCAAAGACTTCATAATACACCGGAAATGCCAAACCACTAATTCCGATGATGCTCTCACTGTTTTTTATCTGTTTTCTTCTCCAATATTTTTATTGAATTCAGGTAGTCTTCTTCCACCGTGCTGAGTGTTCGCGCTTTATATTTTTTATATTCACCAGTTGCTTTATCAACAGCCTGTTTGTGTGATATACTTCCATTCCCCTGCAAAAGCTGTTCACCGCTCATTGTCAGAATCCGATCCAGATGCTCTGCCCAGTCCCTCATTGTCATAGCCTGTTCTCGTTCTGCCTGACGTTCTGCAAAATCAAGATATCCCGATACCAGCTGTCCCATTGCACGTAATTCTTTTTCAGATAAATAATTTTTTGCAACCACAGCTTCTTTTAATGTTGGTTGATTTCCTTTAAAAGTAGTAAGTCCCATAAATTCTTTTTCTGCATCTGCTCTGTTATAGATTACTTCTGCTGCAGTTTGTCCATGAATTGCGTAGTGGATTTTGTTTTGCACTTTTCTGAAAAATACAATGGATATTTCCGCTTTCGGATCATAATCTATGCTCGTTGCATAAATTTCCAGAACCTGACGATAAAACACTTTCTCGGATGCACGAATATCACGGATTCTCTCCAACAATTCCTTGAAATATCCACCGCCACCCAGATTTTTCAAACGATCGTCATCTAAAGCAAAACCTTTTCTCATGTATTCTTTTAAAATCCCAGTTGCCCAGATTCTGAACTGTGTTCCTCGTGTTGATTTTACACGATAGCCAACAGAAATAATAACATCAAGATTGTAATAATCTACATTGTAAACTTTTCCATCAGAAGCAGTTGTTGCAAATTTTGCAACAACTGAATCCCGCTGTAATTCACCTTCTGTAAATATATTTTTTATATGTCTGGAAATGGTTGATTTATCTCTCTGAAACAATTCTGCCATCTGATCAATAGACAACCAGACTGTATCACCATCAAAAGTAGTTTCAACTTTCGTCAGACCATCCTCTGTCGTATAAATAATCATATCTGCTTTTTCTTTATCCATAAATTAATTTTCCTCCAAAATCAGATATATTATCAACGTGAACAAGTCACTATAGCGAAATCATCATTTCTCATCTTTATCATTTATAATATGGTAGTAATCCTCCATATCCACACTGAGTTTTACCGTGGTATCTGGTTTTCGTTTGCCCAAAAGGCACACCGTCTCCACATGGCTCGACTGCTCACCAAGTACGTCAGAAGTTTCAGTCCGTATAAGGGAACATATCCACGAACCTTTTAACGATAGGTCGGAGCTATCGTTAAAAAGTGTTTATTCTGTTGCACTCATCACTAAAAGATATCTTGGGCATAATATCCATAAATATCTTTTAGAAATTAAAGTTCCAATGACTCTTGCTTTAGTAAAAAGTCAAATACACTCATCATCAAAATTCCATCGTCATTATAAAATGGTTTCGGTGTATTTGATGTAATGACAATCTTTTTGAATGAATCATTGATTTTGGTAAACGGTCTGATTTCTTGAGCCATTTTTTCTTCCGTTTCTAATGAATATGCAGACTGAATATAATACTTCTTTGATCCTTTGCTGCAAATGAAATCCACTTCTAATTGCTTCTTCACAGGTTTTCCATTTTTGCCGGGTTCAACAATCATTATATTTCCTACATCAACCCTGTAACCTCTTTTTCGAAGTTCATTATATATCACATTTTCCATAGAATGGGTTACTTCCATCTGCCTAAAGTTAAGCCTGGCATTGCGAAGCCCCATATCCATAAAATAATATTTCATAGGTGTTCCTATATATGATTTCCCCTTAATATCAAACCTTTTCGCTTCTTCAATCAGGAAGGAATCTTCAAGATATTCTATATACTTTGTAATTGTTGTAGCAGTAATCTTTGACTGGTTCACGCTTTTGAAAGTCTTTTGCAGCTTATTCGGATTTGTTAATGATCCTATAGCTGACGAAAGAATGTTGAGAAGCGTTTCCATCTCTCCTACATTTCTGACCTTGTTTCTAGAGGCAATGTCACGAATGTATGTTTCTTTAAACAAATTATCTAATAGTGCCATCTTCTGCTCATCAGTATCTGCCAGAACAACAATTGGAATGCCACCATAGGTAATATATTCATTCCAACCATCATAATAATGCCCATCATATACACTCATAAACTCGGAAAAGCTTAATGGGTACATGTGTATTTCATCACCACGTCCGCCAAATTCCGTAGCTATATCCCTGGACAAGAACTTGGCATTACTTCCTGTTACGAATACATCACAGTTCTTTTTATCCGCAAGTCCATTCAACACGCTCACAAACTCATCTAACATCTGAACTTCATCCAGCAAAATAAAGTATTTCTCCCCATCTTTTAGTTGTTCTTTCACCCAAGGATAAAACACTTTTGGGTCTCTAAATTCAATGTTATCATATAGGTCGAATGCCATTTCAATGATGTGATCCTCTGAAACACCTTGTTCAAGCAAATATTTCTTAAATAGCGTACGCAAAAGATATGACTTTCCACATCTGCGAATTCCTGTAACAACTTTTATTAAACCATTATCCATGCGACTAATGAGTTGTTCTAAATAATAATCTCTCTTTATTTCGATATTCATCTAAGCACCTCTAAAAGATATTTTGGTATATTATGCCCTATTTTTCTTTTAGCATACCGCATGCAAACCTATTTTTCAATTGCTAAAAGATATTTTAGTATGTTTTGTCTATTTTTTCTTTTAAAATAATTGATTATTTAATTTATTCTATATACAAAACACCTACCATAAATTCCGTTAGGTGTTTTGTATATCTATATTTATTCCTTTTATATCTGATGTCTGCAATAAGAACGTATTTCCAAAATCAAAAATACAGGAATGCAAAGTACCGTAAATACCATTGTGACTTGCGGAATCCAAAAACTCCGAAAACCTATAGCAGTCCTCTTAATTAACGCAAATACCACATGCACGAAACCATCCTCTGCAATCATTTGTGCTTACAGATCCCAGGGCCGCTTTTACAGCTTCAGGTAGTTCAGATGCAATACGGATTTTTCTCTTTCTGAGAATGGATTTCATTTTTGACCACATTTTTTCAATAGGGTTTAAATCTGGACTGTATGGTGGTAAAGGTAAATATATATAGGAAATACCAGCTTTGTCCAAAAGCTCTGTCACTATTTTGAAATGATGAGAACGCATATTATCCATGATTACAACATCGTCTTTTTCAAGGCTCAGTATCAATTGTTCTTTCATATATTCACGAAATCTCTGTGCAGTTGTCCCACCTTGATATGTAGTATATACCAGACTGCCATTCAGACGAATAGATGACAAAACGGTTGTTCCGGCAGGCGTGTTTACTGGGGTAGCGTCAATGGCACGTTTCCCATGTACTGCATGTGCATAGTGTCTTGTAAGATTTGTATTAATGCCGCTTTCATCCAGATATATTTGATGTTCTGGTTTTGCACCAGCTATATTTTCTATCCATATTTTGCGTTTTATCTGCACATCGGGGACGCTCCTGTTCTTTTGCATGCAAAGACTTTTTCTTATAAGTATAACCTTGTTTTATCAAAAAACGCCTGACAGCTTCGTTGCCTACTGGTAAATGAAGGATTTCGATAATCTCATTCATTGTGATATCCGGTTGTTTTTGTACAAGTTCCAGAATATCCTGGTGTTGCTTTTCTGTAAGAATTGGTTTCCGTCCTCTCAGATACGTTCTGGTTTCATAACTTCCAGTGCGTGTGCGTTCTTCTACAAGGCGGTATATGGTACTTTCATTTACTGAAAAATACTTTGCAATCTCCTTGGCATTGTGAGTTTTATCCCAGGCTTCCAATACCAGTTTTCTAGCTTCATTGTGTAGCATACGATCATCTCCTACACTATATTTTATCACCCCTGTAAAGAGATTGCATTATTTAAGAGGACCGCTATAGAATTAAAACGAATCGATTATTGTCTGGATAATATCATTAGCTTTGGCATTAGTATATTTTGCATACAATGCATCAAAAACATGCTCTAGCGTATGCTTCTGGTCGACTGTAAACTTACTATTAAGATTCAAAACATTATATTTTGTTTTCTTTTTTCCCATATCCATAAGCAGTGATAACTTACTGAGCAGATCTGTATTGGCAACCGAATCAGAATCATCCATATCATAACAATCTAATTCTGTCCCAAGAGAAATGTCCACTCCATCTACATCCGTAACACTTTCATCAGCCAAAAATTTCTTATCGCTCTGAGTTAAACTTCTTTCGTAAGATCGGTGACGTATCTGCCTTGACATTTCATTAGCCCATTCCGTGAACTGACTAAGCAGTTCTTTATAGGCACTATTTTTTTCATAGTCATCTCGTCTTGTATTCGGAATGATATCTTCATTAAAGACAAGCAACTCTCCAACCATCCAGCTATTAAATCGTTCCTCTTTATAACATTTCCTTAATGTATTCTCGTCACCAATAAGAATATTTCCTTGCCGGATCCTAATTCCCTTTATATCTTTATCCAGAACGGTTCCTAAAAAGTTTGTCTCCGCATACCAAAGCATAGCCGTAACTTTTTCGCCAGAATAAAAGGGCACGAAGTTAATATCTGATATAGAATCATTTATTTTTCTTATCCTATCAGCAAGTATTTTATTCTTGTACGGTTTGCAAATATCTATTACCGTACGGTCTGTTCTCAGCTCCACATTATATTCCGCAAGTTCAACCTCCATCTGGGCCAACTTTTGTTTTATCATTGAGCCCCATACAAAGTCTCTAGAAAACGGAACCGGAAGATTCTGTTGTAAATACGAGACCACCTCGGAATCATTCAGCAAATCACTTTCTGGGACTACTCCGTAAAGCTCAACTGAAAAGTAATGCTCATTAATACGCTCGGGTATTTCTTCAATTGTGAGAACACTTGATAAAACTTGATCAATCGAATCACGACTGTCCACTTGTGGAGAGAGTAAATACTTTAATTTTTCAGCATCATATGTAATACAGGATGCCTTTTCTTCTCCATGGATAGATGTCACAAATTTCAACTTCTGACAATATCCTAATCCTGATAATCTTCCAATTCCCCTAAAGCCTCGACTATTAGAATGTCTTTTCTTGGAATTTCCTATATCTATAAGATTTGAGTAAATATCATTTGCTCCAACGCCAGTTCCATTATCTGAAATCTTTATTATCCTTTCAGATTCCGAAACCGTAATTGAGATCTTTTCTTCTCCTTTCTTTAGAATCCCCTGCTCAAGAGCCTCGTCAATTGAATCGGCTGCGTTTTGTACATACTCCCTATATAAGTCCAACGGAGATACATACAATCCGCTTGTAAGGGACTCTAGTGTGAACTTTCCAATTAATAACTGATGCTCCACTATTCTGTCTCCTATAATTCAAATATGCTTATCTGATGATACAGTTCTTTAATCTGTTCTTCTATTACAGAAATTATTTGTGTATCACCAGGCTGAGCGCCATTTGTCTTTATTAATACATCTTTCAATTCATCCAAATGTAATAATAGAATTTTTCTTATTGGCGCCTCTTTTAATTCGTATGCGCTGTTCATAATAATCTGCTCCTCTTGTTTTGAAAGCAAATTACTCACGTGAAAATATGGAATGAACTGTAATAATGAGAAATCAAAATCAACTAAGCGTTTGGATTTGTTTGCCTTTATTAGCATCGTTAATTTATCATTATCATGCCCGCTGAACAGATCGATTTTTTTCAACAAATCTGTACATACTTTTTCCCCAAAATTTTCAAGTATACCGGCGATTACTTTGTATCCCGGTTTCGAACTCAGTATCGTTTCAACGATACGAGAATACATAAACGGGAGTTCCTCTGAAATAAATGTGCTAATTATTCTTTTTGTATCCTCCGTGCAATCCGAGAATACTCGAATTGTTGCACTTGGCGTAAGATAAAGAAAATACAATTTTTTCAGTTCTTCATTTTCAATTTTGTCTAACGTTTCCACGCTAAATCTATTACACCCAATATATTCCAGAACTGTATCCTTCTCGAACATCGAATAATACTTCATCCAGGTGTCGATAAGATGTCTATTTTCAGACCACTGTGTATACCGAATCTCTCTTTCAAATTTCGGCTCATCTTTTCTTTCTACAAAATGACCACGTTTATTTAACAATCTTTCAGGCATTGCAAGATACATCACGAAGTCTTCGGCTGTCTTACCAAAATCTGCCTCAAAGAAGGATCTTCCCTGGATACCTTTTCCCTGTGTTGGTATCAACATGCACTGTAGAGCTCGGAGATATTTTGCATTCCAATTAGCACCAATAAATCCTCTTTGATCATTATCTAGCGGAATATATCTCATAGGGAACGAAAAAATAGCAATTTTTCTTCCCAGCTCCTCGGTTAAATTTTCGCCAAGCTCCATAGTCAGGTGCATGCGATAGAATAAGTCCTCTGGTGTATCCGCATGATAAGAGTGCCCTTTACCAGTGAAATCCTCTCCATTGTATAAAAGGTAATTGGACATATGATCAATCCCTGCCCTTGCACACAATGTAATCGCGCGCACATATACATCTTCATCTTCAATATGATCAAAGGCGATACGTGCTGGTTTTATTGCTAATTCTCCTAACCTTTGTGCTTTATGCTCATTAAGTAAAAATGCATCTAACCCCTGGTTGAAATCAACATGTCTTACAACAGTTTTTCCTGTTTTCGGATTTACAAATGTTGCACCTTTTTCAAATCCTAATGCTTTTATCTCATCAATTATTTGATCAAATTTGGGAGATCTCAAAACATTATTATCCATCAACAAAAGGTCTCGTTTTGGTCCAAACTCTTTATCAATTCTCTTAATACTATCTGAAATAGATACATATGGCTCATATGTAGGTTCCAATGTTTTAACCGCACAAAAAGTACAGTTCATACCACAGCCCCTAGTCATATATGTAAAGTATGCATCCTCCGCAGGATATTTATACTCATCCTTTATATCGTCCAATATCCCGTAATCCAAAGGAAGTGTGTCGATACACTCCTCCCCTTTTAATCCAAGGGTACCTTCGTGATTAAGAAGTCCGGTATTATTTATTACAGTAGGAAATTCCCTTGCAATCCACTCCGGCCGCAGTGTTGCCAGGATACCTCCCGTAAAAACCTTTCCGCCTGGTTTTACTACAGACAGCGCATATTGTAATGCTTTTTTTGTATTTTCCCACTCGAAGGTAAAAAGAGTAGTTACATATACTCTATCCCATTTTTTATTTTCTAGTCCCTCCGGTAATCTTCCCTTTGCGAATCTTACATAATCGTGCATGATATAACGATGAAAATACGCAATTTTCATTAGCCCGATTGGTGGGTATTTATTTTTGTATGCCGGTTCAATTAACAATATATCTTCCACGATTAAACTCCTACGCATAGTGAAACCGTCCTGGAGCGCTATCACCAGAACGGTTTCATTATAACCATTTTCTTTTGATTTGTCGATCCCTGACTTCTCTACTATTTTTTCTTATCAATTTCTTTCATTAACTGAGTTACTGCTGTATTAATTTTTCTCAATGAAAATAATATGTCTTTACTGTTGCCAACAGCCTCTTTTTTTAACTCATCGCAAAAATCTTTTTCTGAAATTAATCTCTGAAATTTTTTTACTTTTTCATAGTTGTCACCGCTTCTTCCGGTGGCCTCAAAACGTGCATGGGCCTCTTCTAAGTCGATATCACCTTTAATATAATCCTGCATTATATGCGTTGAACTTTTACCCTCATCAGAAGCAATTTTTCCCAGTATATCTCTTACGTCCTGAGCTCTGACAATTTCCCCTGTCTTTACCTGCTTTGCGAAAAACGAATCCATCTCTGGATAAGTGTTTCGATATTGTTTAATGCCTTTGTTCTGTACATACTGCTCATACATATTCCAATGAGATTGATGAGTATCATTATGCTCTACCATCAAGCCATATATCTCACAGTATTTTTTTACAGTTATCGCTGAAATACCCACTTGTTTTCCCAAGACGGAATCCGAACATCCCAATTCCTTCTTTTGTCTATAAATATAGGCGGCTTGTTCAAATTTACTCCAATCCTTTTTAGGATTTAAATGGAATGTACCGAGAAGTGTAAATATATCTGAGTCAGAAATATCCTCTGGTAATATCTGCACCAAGACTCTAGACCATTTAAGCGGGTCATTTTTTGCTAAAATTCTGTATGCTGCCAGGCGGCTATTTCCCTCCAACACAATATATCTATCTTTTCGTTTGACCACTATCAGCGGCTCAATAAGGCCACCATTTTGCATGATTTGTGACTTCAAACTCTTAACATGGTCCAGTGAACACATTATCTCTTCAATTTCTGTCTGAGTCGGATTATCGTGTCCATTTTCATGCAATACCGAATATACTCTAGGATTATCAATGTAAAACAATAAATCTTGTTGTAATAATTCTGTTTCGGTAACTTCAAACTTTTTCTGTCCAATAACTCTTATTCCCATACTGCCACCTTATTCATCTACTTCTTCAAATTCCAAAATGCTTTTTACAATATCTCCAAAACTATAATCAGCCACGCCTTGATAATCTCCTAAGCTGATATCTCCCTGTGATAATGCCGCTGCATTTTGCTTAGCTTTCAATAATAAGTCAACCCATTCATCTATACTGTCCTTAATAATAATATTATGAACATAGCATGTTTTTTTCTGTGAAATGCGGTGTATTCTATCCTGTGCCTGCAAATAATCATCTAGGCTGAAACCTCTATCATAGAAAATAACATGATTAGCCATTGTTAGTGTCAGACCTTCTTTTGCAGATGCTGGAGTTGCAAAGAGAATACGAATATCATCATCATGAAATTTTTGGACAGAACGATTTCTAGCATCCATATTCATTTTCCCATGTATTTTTACAGCACCTAAATCCTGATACTTTTTAGTGAAGTAATCTATATTCTCAATAAAATTACTCCATACAATACATTTTTCACCATTTGCCAATATTTTTTGAATAAGTTCATCCAACAAAGGCTCCTTTGCAGATGCTTCGCATTCCTCGTCTACCAATTTGGGATTTGATGTAACCTGTATTAAGCGAAGTAGACGCTTGACAATTGCAGAGGAATCATCAATATATCTTTCACCATCTCTTACCACTTCAGCATATAATTCAGTTCTTATCCGCTCGTACAACTCCTCTTGCATACGATTGAATTCTGTAACTTCCTGTATATATACTTTATCCGGCAGTGTAATGATTCCACTATTTTTTGTTTCGCGAACTGTAAAAGAACTTATCCTATTAAAAATCTGGGAAATATTATCTTCAAACTCTTCCTGTAAATCAGTATTTCTACTAAGTTTATTGCTAAGGTCTGTTTCCTTTTTAAACTCGTTAAAATCAGCCCCCAGACTTTCTCCAAAGTCCAAAAAATATATCTGTGCCCAGATATCATATGGTCTATTGGCTACAGGTGTACCTGTCATTATAATTCTTCGCTGAAACAACGGAGCCAACTCAAAATAGGTCTTTGTTAATTTTGAATTAGGATTCTTCAATTTTGCAGACTCATCAATAATTATCCCGACATTTCTAACTTTCAAATACAATTCGAATTGTTGTTTTTCTGTTTCTAGAGTCTCAAAATTTGTCAACACCACTCTGTATGGTCCACAAAAAATTCGGTAGTTATTATTTTTATCTGTATTTAACACTGCAGGTTTTATCGAAGTATGGTCTTTAAACTCGTTAACCCAGTTTGCAACCAGCTGTTTTTTGGTAACAATTAAAGCAGTATCCATCGAACACTTTGACAGCCAATATAAAAGCACATCAATGGCAATTTTAGTTTTACCCAATCCCTGCTCATGAAAAATCGCAGCATATTCTAAATCTTTCACCGCATCTACAGCTTCTTGCTGATACGGAAAAGCCTTAAATTTGGCTATATATTTAGGCTCTCGTTTTAACTTGTTACTTTTCATAACTATACAATCATTCCAATCGCTTTTACTTCATAATCCCCAGGTATTTCTTTCTTGATTTTTACAAGGATATTATTTGCCCTGGCCCGGTCTTCAAGAGGAACTGCCAAAACAAATGTTGCATGTCCCTGGTTTAATGAACATTTTTTCAAGTATGAGTAATACTGATTTATACTATGTTCTCTCAAAATGTCATCACTTGTTTTTGCCTCTCCTATAAACATAACACCGTTGTATTCAAAAAATACGTCTGGTCTGTATCCTTCCATTGTCAATTGAGGAAGCGGTCGTCCATCATTAATATCGGTTTCGATAAAATAACTCAAATCCTCCCCAACGCTATCTTTAATAAATCTTAAGGCGTATTCAACTAAAACCTTATGCTTATTTGATTCTCCCATATCAGTTACCATCAATTTCATCTAAGACTATGCTCTGCACTGTCTCAACTACTTTTCGTAGTGCGTTTAATTTTTCCTCATACTCAGCATCTGTTTTTAGCTTAAGAACCTCCACATGTGTAATGTCAAACATTCTCTTTGAAAGTTCATTGGCCAACATCTCGTAGGTAACATTTTTCAGAGAATCCGGTGTGATATCCTCAGCTTCTAAAATTTTCTTAGCCGCAGCCGTGTCATGCTTTAAAAAAGCCTGCCTTGCTCTTTTACTATTCAGAATCTGTGGTAATCGTCTCACGTCTTCTAATCGAGAGAATTTTTCATCTACCATCCATTGTGCAAAATCAGTTTTGTCATATCCATGTAGCTGAAGACTTTCCACAACATTCTTTTTTTGTAATTCAACAAAGCCGGAAAATTTCTTTTGATCGAACTGTGTGTCATCCTCACATAGTGGAGCATATATATCTCTCATATCTTTATATGCTTGAATCATATAGCGAATTTCTGATGCTTTTGAGGATCCACCACAATACGCCAAAAGTTCTTTCATAGGCATTTTCTCTTCGTCCGAAAGAAAGGTTAAATATTTCGCCTTGGCATAAGCATCCCAATCTCTTGGTCCAACCAAATGTGCCTGTAACCGAATTGAGTGCATTTCATTATTTTCGAGATTCTCATAGATGATAGCCCTTATTTTATTCCAATTTCCTGGCACATTGTCCCTAATAAAATCTCTATATATTTGCAGACGAGTGTTACCCTCGATAACTACGTATCTGCCATCCGGAAAGTGATTTACAATAATTGGATTAATGATTCCACCATGCTCCTTGATAGACTCCTTTAAACTTGCACAACTGTCAGTTCCAGTTCCTAGCAGCATAGCAAGTAATTCTCCTGATCTGCTTTCTTCCGGATAGTTTTGTAAATAATTTTGTATACGCGGATTTGTAAAATCCAAATCTAATAAAGCTGTATCAATCTCAGTATATGAACTCATTTAGCGCCCTCCTCTATCTCATCACTATTTTTTCTTGTACGCCTGGGATCTTCAGGCTTTATCGCATTATCAGGTATTAGCCATGTATTTCCCTTCATAATCGCTCCTTCGATCCGCCCATTTGTACAGTATGTTGTTACTCTTCGTCTAGAGAGCCCCCACTTTTTTGCCATTTCGGTTGTTGTTAAAAGTTCCATATACTTCCTCCATATTACAATGACAACATATTTATTATAATCCTTTAGAGGAACACTTTCAATGGAATATCTTGTACAAATGGTAAAATCCGCGGACACGCTTTATGCCGATAAAGTTTCGGCGCACAAGCAGTTGTCCGCGGATTTTACTTCCCCCTTGTGGGGAAATTCTATATTCTCATAATTTTTCACTAAAAACACAGGTTCATATCCTGCGATAATCGCCGGAAACCCACTTAAACCGGGGCTTTTCTCGACAGTAAACAGACGGTCTCCACATGAACACCCTGGCAGAACTGATCCACTGCACAGGCGTGGGTCATCTCATATCCTGCCTCATAAAATGCCGGGAGGTCTCTCACAAGACTTGTAACCTTGCAGGAAATGTATACGATCTGGTCTACGCCGTAAGCCAGGATCTTTGGAAGGGCTTTGGGGTGAACGCCATCTCTGGGCGGATCAAGGATGATCATATCCGGTTTCTCCGGCACATCATCCAGAACCTTCAGCACATCCCCGGCAATAAAACGGCAGTTATCAATGCCGTTAAGTGCAGCGTTTTCTCTGGCGGCTTTTACCGCGTCTTCCACGATCTCCACACCGATCACCTCGCTGGCAACAGACGCTGCAAGCTGTGCAATAGTTCCTGTTCCGCTGTAAAGATCAAACACTACCTTATCCCTGGTATCTCCTACATATTCCCGCACCTTGGAATACAGGATCTCTGCAGCCAGGGAATTTGGCTGGAAAAAGGAAAAGGTGCTGATCTTAAATTTCAGTCCAAGAAGTTCTTCATAGAAATAATCCTTTCCGTAAAGGATCTTCGTCTCGTCGCTCTGTACCACGTCGGATAAAGAATCATTTAAAATGTGCATGATCCCCACAATCTTCCCTTCCAGCGGAAGTGCAAGAAGCTGATCTTTCAGAGGCTCCAGATCATATTCTTCCTGGGTGGTGGTTACCACATGGACCAGGATCTCACCACTTGTGACGCCTCTTCGAAGAAGAAGATGTCGAAGATATCCCACATGCTGCAGCTTTTTATAGAAGCTGGCATTACGCTCCAGGAAAAACTCCCGCACACAGACCAGGATCTTCGTCATATCCGGATGCACCAGCTTACAGTCATCCGTGTTCAGGATATCGTAAGTGCTGCCCTTCTTATGAAGCCCAAGGGACAGCGGCCCATCCTTATACTCATCCCCAAAGGAAAACTCCATCTTATTGCGGTACCCGAACTCAATGGGACTGCCGTAGATCCCATCCCAGTGATATAAATGCTCTGCAGCCTCAGCTTCTTTTGTCCCATCACCATTCTTCCCGATCTTAGCCAGGCTCTCTCTTACTGCCCCATCCAGAAGTTCCCTCACCTGACGCTCCTTCATCTCCTTCTGTGCCTCATAGCTCATGGTCTGGTACATGCAGCCGCCACAAGCCGGAAACTCCTGACAGGCAGGTTCTCTTGTCTCCAACGGAGATTTCTCCAGGACCTCCAGAAGACGTCCTTCCGCCCGGCCGGAACGTTTCTTATTGATCATAAACCGGACTTTCTGTCCCGGGATTCCGTTTTTTACAATTACTTTCTGGTCATCAACCCAAACAAAACCTTTGTTTGGAAATTCCACTTTTTCTATAATACCTTCGTAAATTTCACCTTTTTTCATAAATCCTCTTTCTGTTTTATAACCAGCAGACAATAATTCGAACATTCAGGATCCTCTTTACTGTCTGCTCATGAAACGCCAGCGTTTCACGGTCCGTCTTCAAAAATCAAGCCCCGGTATCGCGCCGGGGCTTCAATTATCCGCTTCTCATATTCATACATAACAGACAGCCATTCTGATCTGCTCAAAACAGCCTCTGCAGTGAAAGTTCTTACTCTTCCTCATCCTCGAAATAATCATCGAAGTCATCATCAAAATCTTCTTCAAAATCTTCCAGATAATCCGGAGCGAAGAAACGGTATACTGCAAACGCAATACCGGCAACAGCTGCAACAGCACCGATGATCGCCAGTACCCAAAGGACTGTGTTCTTATCTTTCTCTTCTTCTTTTTTCTTCAGTGTTGCGAGCAGTTCTTCAAGTTTTGTTGTATTTAAATTCATAACACTGCACCATCCTTTCTTTCTGTTCGGCTGTACTTTCTGTCAGTAAATCTGCAGCGCAGCGTTTTTTGAGGTCGCTGCACCCGAGCCTTTTTTTAATGTTCTTATTATACCACCATATGTCTGGTTTTACCAGAACTTACACAAATTTTCGCAGAAACATTCTGTAAAAAAATCGCCGTATTTCCGGCATTTCCGGAAAGATACGGCGGTTTTCTCTTATTCTTTATGGGTTCCTCGGATCACTTTGATCCCGCGTTCTTCTATCAGACCGCAGATCTGTGTTATCCGCGGACATTCCTTTTTTTCCTCATTCAGACGGCATACCCCGACATGGATGACGCTGATCTTTTCACTGACCAGCCGATCTGCCTTTTCCAAAATCCCCTCATCTTCAGCAGGTTCTTTTGCATTGGTTTCTTTGCATCCGTTGCATGTCATCACAGCTGCCAGAATCGTATCTTCCGGATAGCCGGAAAAAAAATCTCTTCTTTCCCGAAATGCAGACAGACATCCTGCCCTGGTACACACATCATTGGAATTAAGGCATGTCAAAATCCCGATCTTTTTCATCTTTTTCCCTCTATGCATCCCGCCTCACAGCCAGAATCATAAAAACAAAATATGCATCTTTCCGCGGCTGTCGTAAACGATCTCCGCTTCTACTTTATAGATCCTGCGGATCAGCTCCGGGGTCAGGACTTCTTCCGGCGTTCCGTAACCTTCCAGAACTCCGTCCTTCAGTACATAGATCTTATCACAGTATGCTGCTGCAATATTCAGATCGTGAATAGCGGAGATCACGGTTACATTAAGTTTTTTCACCAGCTCCATCAGCATGATCTGGTGGGTAATGTCCAGATGATTGGTAGGCTCATCCAGAATCAGTGCAGAGGTCTGCTGGGCAAGTGCTCTTGCCAGGATCACCCTCTGCTGCTCTCCTCCGGAAAGAGTGGAAAAGGTACGGTCTGCAAACGCCTCCATCTGTACGGTTTTCAGCGCTTCATCCACGATCTGGTAATCTTTTGCATTGTCCCGTTCCAGAGTCTTTTTATGAGGCGCACGCCCCATAAGAACCACCTCGCGGACCGTAAAATCAAAATTATAATAATTGTGCTGTGCCACCACGGCCATTTTTTTCGCAGAGCTTCGAACACTCATGGAATGAAGCTCCTCGCCGTCCAGATACACGGCTCCTGCGTCTGGTTTCAGAATACGGTAAATGCATTTCAGCAAAGTGGATTTTCCGCTTCCGTTTGGTCCGATGATTCCTACCAGTTCCTTATCCTTGGATTCCATGGAGATTCCCTTCAGGATCTGTCTGGCGTGAAAACCAACCTGAATATTTTCTGTGGTGATCTTCATTACCGGGCACCTCCGAATCCATAGGATTTCCGCACAAGCAGATAAATAAAGCAGGGAGCACCGATAATGGATACCAGCACACCGATGGGCATCTCGGAATTTTTAAGGATCACACGACATGCCACATCGCACCAGATCAGAAACGATGCACCAAGAAGCGCACTTAAGGGGAGCAGTTTTCTGTGATCTGTTCCAAAAAGGATCCGGACCACATGAGGGATCACCAGTCCCACAAATCCGATCACACCGGCACAGTACACGGCAAATCCGATCATAACAGAAGCAACGATCAGATAAAAAGTCCGCAGTCTGTGCAGATCTGTTCCAAGGGTAATGGATACGTCATCTCCCAGAAGCATCAGATTCAGGTTCCGGTACTGCGTCCAGAAAACAGCCACGCACACCAGCGTGACCGGAAACATTACACCCACTCTGGTCCAGCTTGCTCCGGCAAGACTTCCCATGCTCCACTTCATAACTTCTGTTGCCGCATTTTTGTCATTGGTAATATAAATGACAAAATTGGAAAAAGCAGAACAGACTGCGCTGACCGCCATTCCCGCAAGGATCAGTTTTGCGGAAGTTGCCTTTCCACCCATGTTTGCAATGGCGATCACCGCAAAAGAAGTGATCATCGCGCCAATGAAAGCTGTGATTCCCACAGAGTTTCCACCAAGAAAGCTTCCGATTCCAAGCATGATGGCCAGTGTGGCACCCAGAGATGCACCAGATGAGATACCCAGCACATACGGGTCTGCCAGCGGGTTCTGCACGATAGCCTGCATCACCACGCCGCACACGGAAAGAGCCATTCCAACTGCCAGAGCCAGAAGGACTCTAGGCAGCCGGATCAGCCACACAACATCATGAACTGCGCCTTCCGCATAGGCGGACAGACTTTTTATATGAAACAATTTATAAGCGATAACGCTGTATACATCCTTCAGTGACAGATCCGCATTTCCAAAAGTGATGGCTGCAAGTATGGAAAAAATAAGGAATCCTGCAAGTCCGATGAGAACTGCCACATACATGGATGTTCTGAGCACCTTATCTTTTTTTCTCTGTGAAGCTGTTTCTTTCACTGCATTTTCTCCGATCAGTCAAGATTTACGTCCGGATATAATCCCTTTGCAAAAGTTTCGATTCCGTCCTGGGTACGTGTTGCACTTGCATACATCTCACTGAGCATGATCGGGTAAACACGTCCGTTCTTTACTGCGGCAAGGCTCTTCAGGGACTCATCATCCTGGATCACTGCAAGCTGGCTGTTCTTAACAGTTTCCGGATCATCTCCTGCATATGGCATGTAAACCACAAAGATCACGTCAGGGTTGGCTGCGATGATATCCTCTTTTCCAACGGTGGAAGCATCCGGGTTTGCAAGAGTTGCGCCTAACTGTGTTACCATATCTCCGCCAAGGCTCTTTACGCCATAGTTTGTGATGTCATCTCCAAGAGGCTCCAATACCATTACGCTTGGTTTGTCTTTTACATCTGCAGTTGCAGTAAGAGTTTTGTCGATCACTGCTTTTGCATCATCAACGATAGCCTGTGCTTTGTCCTGTACATCGAAGATCTTTCCGATATTTAAGATATCTGTGAATTCATTTTCCAGTGTTCTGTCGCCGTCCGGACGAGTATTGGTGTTGTAGTAGGTGTTGCAGCCTTTGTCGATCCAGTCTGTTACATTTCCCAGATTCTTATCAGAGAAAAGAGAGCTCCAGGATAAGATCATGTCCGGCTCCAGCATTGTTACAGTTTCAAGGGATGGGGTAAATTCGTCAAGATAATTTGTTTTTGAGAATGCTTCTTTGAGATCTTCCGGAACTTCATTATCAAGACCTGCGGTAGCTACCAGGTGGTCTTCCAGACCAAGTGCGAGCATAGTCTCAATGCTTCCCTGATATACAGCAAGGACTTTTTCCGGTGCTTTTTCATAAGTGGTTTCGATTTCGTTTCCATCGTAATCATAGGTTGTGATGGTCAGAGGATATTCTGTCTTGGTTGCCTCTGCGGAAGAATCTTCGGTGTCTGCAGACTCTGTACTGTCTTCTGCTGCCGGCTGGTTGTCTTCCTTGATGGTCTCGGAGTCTGCTCTCTCTGCGGCATAAACAGCCGGAGCTGCTGATACGGTCATTGCCGCTGCCATTACCATTGCCATGATTCTTGTGGATACATACTTGTTTTTCATTTCATTTCCTCTCTTTTCGCCTGTTTTATCTCCTGTTGCCTATGGGTAACCGAAAAGATGGAGCTTCATAAAATCTGCACGGAACACTTTGTACGGAAGCTCCCACTTACATACTGTCAAGCAGGTTTCCTGACTTACAGACTCAGAAAAAACTCCGCAAAATAAAAACTGATACACCATTCATCTTTTAGCCGATCATGAATGATGTATCAGAATTTTCTCCAGAATCTCTCTGACATCGGGATTTCGCCTTCTCACATGAGTTTCTGCAATGGCATGTGAAATCCCTTCTTCTGTATACAGTGGCCGCAACCGCTCAGGCTTTTTACCCGATTCCCTCTCACAGTATCCGGCAGCATATGTGCCGGTGATACTGTTCACTTCACAGCAATTCAATTACGCTGATACTGATTCTAACATACCGGTTTTCCAATTACAACCTTGAGGCCGGATTTTTACAGTTTTTTTCAGAAATAGTCTGCCCGGAGAGATCCCTCTCAGATCTTTTTCAGCTTGGCAAAACCGGCGAACATTTTTTTCACGCCGACTTTGTCAAAGTCTACCGTCACTTCGTAGTCTCTGCCGCCGTCTGCGATATTTTTTACGATACCGACTCCGAATTTCACATGACGGACCGTGTCTCCCTCACCATAGTCCAGGCTGTCCGCCTTCTTCACTGTGAAATCTTTTTTCTGCAGGGTGCTCTTTGCCTGGAAATTCATTTTCATCTGGGCATAGGCGCTTTTCGGAGATACGATATCATCTACTCTGGGCTTTTTCTCCTGAATGGTATGTCCAAGATCTACCAGCTCCCGTGGAACCTCCCTTACAAAACGTGACACACGGTTATACTGAGTCTCCCCACGGATCATCCGCTGTTTTGCACAGGTTAAAGTCAGTTCCTTCATGGCACGGGTGATCCCCACATAACAGAGCCTTCGCTCCTCCTCGATATCCGACGGATCACCGGACCAGATGGAAGCATATCCCGGAAAAACACCGTCCTCCATTCCCACGATAAATACATTTGGGAACTCCAGTCCCTTGGCACTGTGAAGAGTCATCAGCAGCACATAATCCTGATCCGGATCAACAGAATCGATATCTGCCACCAGTGCGATCTCCTCCAGAAATGCAGAAAGTGTTGCCGGCTGTCCGGCCTCCTCCATGGCTTCCTGGAAGGATTCTGTCTTGGAGATCAGCTCGTCGATATTTTCGATCCTCGCCTGAGCCTCCTCCGTTTTCTCTGCCTCCAGTTCCTTCACATAACCGGTAAGTTCAATGACCTCTTCCAGGGTTTCACGGACTGTATAGGCCTCTGCCTTACTTTTCAGTCCCTGGATAAAGGATACAAAATCATTGATCTTTCCTGCTGCCCTGCCAATGGACGGTACTTCCTCCACCACGCGGAGCGCATCGTAAAAGCTCAGGTTCATCATATCCGCATAGTCCTGGACACGGCCGATGCTGGTGAGTCCGATTCCTCTTTTTGGCACATTTAAGATCCTGCGCACAGCCAGATCATCACTGGCATTGTCAATGGTCTTCAGATAGCTTAACAGATCCTTGATCTCTTTGCGGGCATAAAAGTTCACGCCGCCGACAATCTTATAAGGAACATTTGCCAGGAGAAATTTCTCCTCAAAGAGACGAGACTGGGCATTGGTCCGATAAAGTACTGCACAGTCCTTGTACTGGAATTTCCCGTTGCGGCGCCCCTGGATGATCTCTCCTGCAACATACTCCGCTTCCTCAAATCCGTTGTTGAACTGACGGAAATGTACTTTATCGCCCTCTTCGTTCTCTGTCCAGAGGCGTTTTTCCTTACGCTCTGTGTTGTTGACGATCACCTCATTGGCTGCATTGAGGATGTTCTGGGTAGAACGGTAATTCTGTTCCAGGCGCACCACCTTAGCCTCAGGAAAAACCTTCTCAAAGCCTAAGATATTCCCGATATTTGCTCCACGAAAACGATAGATGGACTGATCATCATCACCAACCACACAGAGATTCTTGTATTTCTCAGCAAGAAGACTTACAAATTTAAACTGGGCAGTATTGGTATCCTGATACTCATCCACCATAATATATTTGAAACGTTCCTGATAATAGTCCAGGATATCCGGATTATGCTGAAAAAGCTCCACAGTCTTCACGATCAGGTCATCAAAATCCAGCGCATTGTTTCCCCGGAGGATAGACTGATATTCCTTATACATACCGGCAATCTTCCGTGCATCCGGATCGCCGCCTGCATTCAGCTCCATCTCTTCCGTTGTGATCAGTTCATCCTTGGCATGGGAAATCTCAGCAAGAACAGCGCGTTCCTTGTAGATCTTGGTATTGATATCAAACTTCCGGAAGATTTCCTTCATGACTGTTTTCTGGTCGTCGGCATCATAAATGGTAAAATTACTGCCAAAGCCCAGCACCTCAATATGTCTGCGTAGGATCCTCACGCAGGCGGAATGGAAGGTGGAGACCCATACGCTCTCCGCACCCATTCCCGCAATTTTATTCACACGTTCCCGCATCTCACTGGCGGCCTTGTTAGTAAAGGTGATCGCCAGGATATTCCATGGGTTTACACCCTTTTCTTCCATTAAATAGGCGATCCTGTGGGTCAGCACTCTTGTTTTTCCGGAACCGGCTCCTGCGAGGATCAGAAGTGGTCCCTCTGTATGTACGGCAGCTTCCCGCTGCATAGGATTCAATGTGTCCAAAGCATCATGTATACTCATTTTGATCTCCATTTCTTTTTCCATATGAACAGTATCTTTATATACTATCATGACTTTACTTTCCGGTAAACCCACCTCTCTGAAAAAAAGTTTCTTTACAAGTAGTATTTAAAACTATATAATAAGGAGCAGAGGTGATAATGCGATGACAGAAAACGAAAAAGAAATGATGAACAGCATTTTTGCAAAAATTGCTGAACTTGATTATATAAAACCCGATGAAATTCCCAATATTGCTCTTTACATGGATCAGGTCACAACCTTTATGGAAGATAATCTCGCTTCCACCAAGCGTCATGATGATGACAAGATCCTGACCAAGACCATGATCAACAATTACGCAAAGAACAAGCTCCTTCCCCCGCCGGAAAAAAAGCGGTATTCCCGGGAGCATCTGCTGATGCTGATCTTTATCTACTATTTTAAGAATATCCTCTCCATCAGTGATATCCAGACCCTTCTGGGACCGATCACCGAGAAATACTTCAAGTCCGTTACAGAAAAGGACATGACTTACATCTACCAGGAGGTTTTCAGTATGGAGCAGTCACAGATCCGTTACCTGGAAAAGGATCTTATGCGCCGTTTCAAAAGTGCCGGAGAAATTTTTGAGGACGCCGACCCGGAGGATAAGGAATTCCTTCACCAGTTTTCCTTTATCTGTCTTCTTAGCTTCGACGTATACATGAAAAAAATGATCATCGAAAACATGATCGACCACATGAATTCCTCAAAAGATACGGATTCCTCAAAAAAAGACAAATAATATCCAGAGCTCACATCCGGTCATAAACGTGCGTCGCCGGGCGCACCGAAAAAAAGAGACAGACGCACGATCGCCTGTCTCTTTTTCGTTACAGCATTATCCGTTATCATCACGGTATGGACGTAAGCCTTATTCTGCTTCGCCGCCCTGCTCCCCGTTATCCTTCTTCATACGTGCAAATACCATCTCATAACCATCATTTCCATAGTTCAGGGAACGGTTCACACGGCTGATCGTAGCTGTGGAAGCTCCTGTTTTCTCGGAAATATCAAGGTATGTACGCTTATCAGTAAGCATCTTGGCTACCTCGAAGCGCTGAGATAAAGAAAGCAGCTCATTGATGGTGCACACATCCTCAAAAAATGTATAACACTCTTCCTTGTCCTTCAGGCACAGGATCGCTTCAAAAAGATGATCCACAGCCTCCGTCCTGATTTTTTTGCTCATTGTTACGCTCCTTTAAAATACATAATTTTCGTCTAATACAATACTGATATTTTAACACTCTAAATCGTGATAAGCAAGCCTTTTAGGGAAATTTAATAAACTATTTCGCTATTTTGTCTTTCTATAGCGGACACATGATTTTCCCATTTCCACTGCCCCGGAAAACATTTGGGATTTGCTTTTTCTGCTGTGATTGGGTATACTTAAAATAATATCCAAAAGAAAAGGAGACTTATCAAATGAATCGTTTTTTCAACATGGACAACAAATTCTTCGTGTTCATGGGACGCGTAGCAGACCTGCTTCTTCTGAATTTTCTGTGCATCCTCTGCTGTATTCCGATCGTCACCGCAGGCGCCTCCATAACAGCTCTCTACTATGTCACACTGAAGATGGCAAGAGACGAAGAATCTTATATTGCCCGCAGCTTTTTCCGCTCATTCAAACAGAACTTCAAACAGGCGACCATCATCAATATCATCATGCTCCTCACCGCTGCTGTTCTGTTTATCGATCTTCGAATCGCCAGAGCCGGAAGCGGAGCTATGTACAAAGGACTTTTCAGCCTGTTCATTGCATTTGCACTGATCTATGTGATGATCCTTCTGTACATTTATCCGATCCTTTCCAAATTTTTTAATTCCGTCAAGAATACCTTTGTAAATGCATTCCTGATGTCCGTCCGCCATCTTCCGCTGACACTTTTGATGCTTGTGATCTCTGCGTCTCCACTCCTACTGATGTGGCTTTTTGCTTATGTGAGCTACGCACAGTTTACATCCATCCTGATCATGCTTTTTATTCTGATGGGATTTTCCACGCTGGCCTACTGGAAATCAAAGATCTTTGTAAAGATCTTCGATAACTATATACCGAAAGATGAAAACGAAGAAAACAGCGAAGAGAAAAACGAACCGAAAGAGGCATAATGAAGCGCTGGAACGACAAGCCTTATCACTCTCTGGACTATATGCTCCGGGAACGGTACGGCGAAAAGGTCTACCGGGTTGCATTAAACGGCGGCATGTCCTGTCCCAACCGTGACGGCACCCTGGGCAAAAAAGGCTGCATCTTCTGCAGCCAGGGCGGAAGCGGAGATTTTGCAGCAAACGCCGCTCTTTCCATTACAGAGCAGATCAACACACAGATCAAAAGTCTCTCTTCCAAACGCCCGATTCATAAATATATCGCCTATTTTCAGGCATATACAAACACATACGCTCCTGTGGAACACCTGCGTAAGATCTTCACAGAAGCCATCTCCCATCCGGATATCGTGGCACTGTCCATTGGTACCAGACCGGACTGTCTGGGAGATGATGTACTGGATCTTCTTTATTCCCTGAACCAGATCAAACCGGTGTGGGTGGAGCTGGGACTCCAGACTATCCATGAAGATACCGCCAGATATATACGGCGCGGCTATCCACTGTCCTGTTTTGATACCGCAGTAAAAAATCTCCGCGCAGGCGGCATCGAAGTGATCGTCCACACCATCCTGGGGCTTCCCGGCGAAAGCCGGAAGGATATCCTGGAAACAATGGCTTATCTGAACGCCATGGATATCCAGGGGATCAAGCTGCAGCTTCTCCATGTTCTGAAGGGAACCGATCTGGCAGATATTTATGAGCACGATCCATTTCCGGTCTTTACGCTGGAAGAGTATGTCTCTTTCATCGTCGACTGTGTGGAAATCATCCGTCCGGATATGGTTATTCACCGGCTGACCGGAGACGGTCCAAAAGATCTTCTGATTGCTCCTACCTGGAGCACAAACAAACGACATGTCTTAAACCAGATGCAGTCCTGGTTCAAGATTCACGACATCTGGCAGGGAAAGGAGTGTTAACCTTGGCCAAATCTTTTACGTTATATAAATTGATCATTTTGTATATGTTGAACGAAGTTGATTTTCCTCTTACCAATTCCCAGATATCAGAATTTATTCTGGATGAAGGATATACAACCTACTTTAAATTACAGCAGGCTTTATCCGAACTTCTGGAATCAGGATTTATTCGTGAAGAATCTACTCATCACCGTACATTTTACCATCTTACGGAAGACGGAGCAGAGACCATCCATTATTTTACAAACGATATCTCTCCTGCAATCCAGCATGATATCGACGAATTTTTAAAAGAGAAACATTACGAATTAAAAAATGAGATGTCCGTAAAAGCGGACTATTTCGAGAATTCCAACATGGAATATTCTGTGCGCTGTCAGGTCATTGAACAGGGACTTCCCCTCATCGACCTTACCGTAACAGCCCCGACAGAATCCGAAGCCGCAACCATTGCAAACAACTGGCAGAAACGTAACCAGGAGATTTATGCGTCGGTGATGGCGAAGCTCTTATAAATATTATCGGGATTTAATTTATTAAC
>OGOS01000677.1_pt1 | contig 26074 bp, 28 predicted proteins | sample 1552701 | NCBI WGS metagenome assembly OGOS01 (sample SAMEA2580128, study PRJEB22360) | human gut metagenome | biome: human gut; feature: human-associated habitat; material: faeces | place: Denmark | collected 2008/2010
GAACTGGGTTGATGTATACCCGTTTTATGCGAATGTAAAGAAAGAAGGGGTGAAACTGTTTGATGCAGCCTAATGAAAAGGGAACGCAGAAAGATTTGGTACTGTATCGTATCGAAACCTCTAAAAGTGATATTAAGGCAGCCGAAATCCTTTTGGCAGCTAAAGAATTCCGTGGAGCAAATAACCGGGCATATTATGGGATTTACCATGCAATATCAGCTGTGCATGCGCTGGATGGTAATGCGTATAAAAGACATAAAGATGCTCTGGCGAATTTCAATAAGAATTATGTAAAAACGGAGATTTTTCCGAGAAAGCTTGGAAAGAAAATTGTTGAATCAGAAGAAATCCGTCATGCCAGTGATTATGATGATTTCTATATAGCGACAAGAGAAGAGGCTGAGGAACAGATCCAGACAGCAAAAGAGTTGGTATCACGTGTAGAAGAATATGTACAGGCAAGATGGAAGAAAGAGTCTGAAAAGACTGTTCGAAATGCGGAATACCTGGATATGATAGACAGAATTGCTCAGTTATCAGCAGGCAATGGGCAGGAACATGAGCTGAATGAGACGGACTGAGGATGTAAGCTGGTTGGCTTACAACATAGATGAGAATGGATTTCTTTGGATCATTGCCTGTAGAGAGCATTATGAGGATTAAAAAGATGCTGGAGCTGTAACAGGTTTCGGCTCTTTTGTTATAAAGAAATATTTAGTTTGTCAAGATAAAATGCTTGACAGCACATTGGAAATAGGTTAATATAGTCAAGGTGATTACAGATGGAGAAGTTTGTAGAGCAAGGTTATTTATATGATTTTTATGGAGAACTTCTGACAGAGAGACAGCAGCAGGTTTATGAGAGCGTGGTGCTGGAGGATTACTCGCTGAGTGAAGTCGCAGAGGATTTGGGCATCAGCAGACAGGGTGTGCATGATATGATCAAGAGATGCAACAAGACCCTTGAAGAGTATGAACAGAAGCTTCATCTTGTAGAGAAATTCCTGAATATACGGGCACAGGTAAAGCAGATCCGTGTACTTGCCCGGGAATATCATTCCGATGAAATTGTAAATATTTCCAATGAGATTTTAGAGGAGTTATAACATATGGCATTTGAAAGCTTGACAGATAAACTGCAGAATGTATTTAAGAAGTTGCGAAGCAAGGGCCGCCTGACAGAGGAGGACGTTAAGCTTGCTCTTAAGGAAGTAAAGATGGCTCTGTTAGAGGCAGACGTAAACTTTAAGGTTGTGAAGCAGTTTACTAAATCTGTACAGGAGCAGGCAATCGGACAGGACGTTATGAGCGGTCTGAATCCGGGTCAGATGGTGATCAAGATTGTTAATGATGAACTTGTGAAATTAATGGGAAGTGAGACAACAGATCTGCCTCTTCGCCCGGGAAATGAGATCACAGTGTTCATGATGGCAGGTCTGCAGGGTGCAGGTAAGACCACCACAGTTGCGAAGCTTGCAGGTAAGCTGAAATCCAAAGGTAAGAAACCTCTTTTAGTAGCCTGCGATGTTTACCGTCCGGCGGCTATCACACAGCTGCAGGTCAACGGCGAGAAACAGGGCGTGGAAGTATTTTCCATGGGAGATAAGCAGAAGCCTGTGGATATTGCGAAAGCAGCCATAGAGCATGCGAAGGCAAATCAGCAGAATGTCGTACTTATCGATACAGCCGGTCGTCTTCATGTTGATGAAGATATGATGCAGGAACTTGCAGATATCAAGGCGAACATTCAGGTAGATGCAACCATCCTCATTGTAGATGCGATGACCGGACAGGATGCGGTAAATGTGGCAAGCACATTTGCTGATAAAGTAGGAATCGACGGTGTCATTCTCACCAAGATGGATGGTGATACCCGAGGCGGTGCAGCCCTTTCTATCAAGGCAGTAACCGGTAAGCCTATTCTGTATGTAGGTATGGGCGAGAAACTTTCTGATCTGGAGCAGTTTTATCCTGACAGAATGGCTTCAAGAATCCTTGGTATGGGTGATGTGCTGACATTGATTGAAAAAGCACAGGCTGATATCGATGAGGAGCAGGCAAAGCGTATTGAGCAGAAGATGCGCAAAAATGAATTTGACTTTGAGATGTATTTGGAATCTATGAGTCAAATGAAGAAAATGGGTGGATTATCCAGTATCCTTGGAATGATGCCCGGTCTTGGAATGGGAATGGGCAAAGGAAAGATGCCTGAGATCGATCAGGAAGCAGCTGAGAAGAGTATGGCGCGCACCGAAGCAATCATTTATTCCATGACACCGGAAGAGAGACGTAATCCGTCGCTTATGAATCCGAGCCGCAAGAACCGCATTGCAAAAGGTGCAGGAGTTGATATTGCGGAAGTAAACCGTCTGGTAAAACAGTTTGAACAGATGAAAAAGATGATGAAACAGATGCCAGGCATGATGAAAAAAGGTAAAAGAGGAATGTTCAAAGGGCTTCCTTTTTAATAAATTTTTAGCAATCACGTAGGAGGTGAAATGACATGGCAGTAAAGATCAGATTAAGAAGAATGGGACAGAAGAAAGCTCCTTTCTATAGAATCGTAGTTGCAGATTCCAGATCCCCAAGAGACGGAAGATGTATCGAAGAGATCGGAACTTATGATCCAACAAAAGATCCAAGCGAATATCATGTAAATGAAGAGTTAGCAAAGAAATGGTTAGCTAACGGAGCTCAGCCAACAGATACAGTAGCTAGAATCTTCAAAAATGCTGGAATCGAAAAATAAGATTAGTGAGGTGGTCTAATGAAAGAATTAGTTGAAGTAATTGCCAAATCACTAGTTGATTACCCGGACGAAGTTGTTGTGACAGAGACCGAGAATGAGAAAGCCATCGTGTTGGAGCTGCGCGTTGCACAGTCTGACATGGGTAAGGTAATCGGCAAACAGGGTAGAATTGCAAAAGCGATCCGTGCCGTTGTGAAGGCAGCAGCCTCAAAAGAAGAAAAAAAAGTTATTGTTGAGATTATGCAGTAACATGATGGGCTATCCCAGTTGTCTGGGATAGCTTTTTCCTTACCATGCTAATTTGGATAGCAGAAGAAAGTTGATAAAGGAGATTACATGGAAGATTTATTACAGGTAGGTGTAATAACAACCACACATGGTGTCAGGGGAGAAGTGAAAGTATTTCCTACGACGGATGATCCGGCAAGATTTAAAAAACTGAAAAACGTTGTTTTGGATACCGGGAAAGAGTTAGTCGACCTTGAAGTTGCCGGTGTGAAATTTTTCAAAAATATGGTTATTGTCAAGTTCAAGGGAATTGACAATATCAATGACGTGGAAAAATATCGCAAAAAGAGTTTGTATGTCACCCGTGAAAATGCGGTAAAATTAAAGAAAAACGAGTACTTTATCGCAGATCTGATCGGTTTGCAGGCAGAGTCGGACGAGGGGGAAGATTTAGGCGAATTGAGCGATGTTCTCCAGACAGGTGCGAATGATGTATATGTTTTAAGCAAAGAGGGAACGGATGATATTTTGCTTCCGGCAATCAGAGAGTGCGTCAAAGAAGTTGATCTGGAAAATGGAAAAATCATTGTTCATTTACTTCCGGGACTTCGTGAGCTGAACGAGAAATAAATTGAATGAAAGAGAGAAGAATGAATTTTCATATATTAACATTATTTCCGGATATGGTCATGCAGGGATTGTCTACCAGCATTATCGGAAGAGCAAAAGACAGAGGACTGCTTTCCATTGAGGCAGTGAATATCAGGGATTATACGCTGGAACGTCATAAAAAAGTGGATGATTATCCTTACGGAGGCGGCGCAGGCATGCTCATGCAGGCACAGCCGGTATATGATGCGTGGAAGTCTGTTGTGGATCGTATTGGATACAAGCCAAGGACGGTTTATCTGACACCGCAGGGACCGACATTCACACAACCGATGGCAAAAGACCTGGCTCAGGAAAAAGATCTGATTTTATTATGCGGTCATTACGAAGGAATCGATGAGCGTGTGTTAGAAGAGATTGTGACAGATTATGTTTCAATTGGTGATTATGTGCTGACAGGAGGGGAACTTCCTGCGATGGTCATGGTGGATGCAATCTCGCGTATGGTACCCAGGGTTCTTGCGAATGATGAATCGGGTTCCACGGAATCATTTGAAGGTAATCTGCTGGAATATCCGCAGTACAGCCGCCCGGAAGAGTGGATGGGGAAAAAAGTTCCTTCCATCCTGTTGTCCGGTGATCATAAAAAAGTAGATGAATGGCGGAGAGAACAGGCAATATTACGGACAATTGAGCGCAGACCGGATCTGTTGAAAAAAGCGGAACTCACGAAAAAAGAGCAGATGAAATATCAGGAGTATCTGTAACTGTTTGCCAGGGCTTTATATTTGCGGTGAAGATCATATGAAAATGTTACGAGAGAAGGAGCGGGTTTTGATATGAATCACTATACAAAATCAATATGGGTATTAACGCTTGGCATGGCAGCACTGGTCATTGCTTTTCTTTCTCCGCTTTTTGGAATTCTCTTTGGAATTGCAGCGATTATTCTGGGGAAGAAGACCATGTCGGAGGCAAAATCTAAAATGGCATATGCCGGATTCTGGATAGGCATTGCTGCGGTTGCAGTTGGAATAGCACTCTGGATCATCAGTGTTATTTATTTGTTGTAAAATGTGAAAAGCGCTTGACTTTTCCGTGAAAGCATGGTAATGTTAACGAGTTGTGAATAAAGGAGATGGTCCTCTGTTACGAATAGGCGTATTAAGAACATCCAAATAATAGGAGGTCACAAAATGAACGCAAGTGAAATTATTAAAAGCATTGAAGCAGAACAGTTAAAAGCTGAAGTACCTGAATTCCGTGTTGGTGATACTGTAAAAGTTTACGGTAAAATCAAAGAAGGAAACCGTGAAAGAATCCAGGTTTTCGAAGGTGTTGTAATTAAGAGACAGGGTGGAAGCAACCGTGAAACATTCACAGTTAGAAAGATTTCTAACGGATGTGGCGTTGAGAAAACCTGGCCTTTACATTCTCCAAACGTTGAAAAAGTAGAAGTTGTTCGTGCTGGTAAAGTAAGAAGAGCTAAATTATTCTACTTAAGAGACCGTGTTGGTAAGAAAGCTAAAGTGAAAGAATTAGTAAAATAGTTCAATGCATGCGTGAGCCATAGAGAGAGCAGCCGCTTTTTCTATGGCTTTTTTATATTTATGTGTCCGCAAAAAAAATATACAAAAATCTATGATGTAAGCTATGAAAAATTGGCAATGTTTTACATTGACAAATTTTTCAAGGGGGGGGGTAGAATGGGTTTAGTGTTTAAGGGATGAAAAATCCTAATCATTAAATTTTGGAGGACAAAAGATATGAAAAAGAAATTAGCAGCAGTAGTATTATCTATGGTACTTTGTTTAGGAGCAAGCGTAACAACATTAGCAGCGGGAAGCCCTTCTGCAAATAATTCCAGTACAACAACATCACAGACAACTACAGCAGCAACAGAAGTAAAAGTAGAGCAGAATGCAATCACACAGGATGCATTGAACGATGTTCAGAAAGAAAAATTAAGTGGATATTTCACAGATATGGCAGCAATTGACAATGACACAACATTGACAGCTGAACAGAAAGTTGAGAAAAAAGCAGCAGCTGTTCAGACAATGATCAACAGTGTTTTAGGTTTAAACTATTCTTATAAGAGTGGTGTATACGGAACTTATGAACTGACAGCTACAGATTTATCCAATCCAATTGCAATTTCTGTTGCAGGAATTAAAGCTGGCGATACTGTAGTCGTTGCCCATCTTACCTCTGCTGGTGTATGGGAAAATGTACCTGTAACAAATGTTGCAGACGGTGTTGTATATGCAAAATTTACATCCCTTTCTCCTGTATTTGTTGCTTCTGTAGCAGATACAAATGCAGCAGCAACTTCACCAAAAACTGCTGATGCAGGAATGAATATGGCAATGATTCTTGTAGTTGTAATCGCAGCAACAGGTGCTGTTGTATATGCAAGACGTAGAATGAACTATACAAAATAAGATCGTATTTGATAAGTCATAAAAGTAAGGCTATATGTCATAGTGGCATATAGCTTTTCTTTTTTTAGGTGAAATTATGAAAAAGCTGATAAAAAAGTATTGGAAAATTATGGTTGTAATTGTTATATTAGGTATATTCGTGTTACTATTTTTTCTGGTAAGATATAAAGGAAAAAAGAATCTGGAAGCAAATATTGCGGCAGAACAGCAGGATGTCTTTGAGGAGATGGCGTCTTTTCAGAATACGATTGATTATCATGGAACAACATACCAATACAGAAAAGATATCGTAAATATTTTATGCATTGGCGTGGACAAAGAAGAGGCAATGTGGGAACGTGATGATGATGGTGGAAGTGTCGGGCAGGCGGATGCAGTCTTTCTGGTTTCCCTTGATTTTGAACATTCCAATATACGCATTCTGGCAATACCGAGAGATACAATGGTGAGCATTGTGGCGTGTGATGAAAATGGAAATGAAATGGGTGCGTTTACCGGGCAACTGGCATTGCAGTATGCGTATGCCGATGGGCAGGAAAAAAGCTGTTCACTGGTTATTGGGCAGGTTGCAGATATTTTAAAAAATGAAGTGCCGATCAATGGATATGTCGCAATGAATTTAAGCTGTATAGGAACTGTGAATGATGCAGTCGGCGGTGTTACGGTTGAGATGGATGATGATTATACCTTATATAATGCAAAGTTCAAAAAGGGTGCGACGGTACATTTGCAGGGAGAAGAGGCGCAGGAGTTTGTGCAGGGAAGAGATATTATGGTAAGCGGCAGTGCATATAGCAGGATTGGACGACAGAAAAGATATTTAAAAGCATTTATCAGTCAGGCTAAGAAAACGTTAGCACAGAACCCAGCGTTGGCAGTAAACCTGATGAGCCAGTTGTCAGACTATATGTTGACAGATATTTCAACGGACGAGGTGCTATATTTATCGACAGAACTTTCAGACTGTAATTTTGATGAGGAAAATATGCAGATTTTACAGGGAAATATCCAGATGGGAGAACAATATGAAGAGTATTATTTAGATGACGAGGCAGTACAGCAGACGATCATTGATTTATTTTACGAGGAGCAGAAAAAATGAGTACATTGCGGGAAAAGAGGAAAAAAGAACGGAGAGCATTAAGGCGGAGAAAAACAGCCGATTGGACAGTTGTGCTGATACTCTGTGCCATTGCCGTATGCTGTGGAGGCTATCTGATCTATCATCACTGGAGTGTGAAACAGCGGGAACTGGAGTACGAAAAACTCCGGCAGGAAGAGACGTTAAGTGCTGCAACAGAGACGGTTATCGCAGAGCCGGAGACAGAGGAGAGCACAGAAGAAACAGTGATCTACTGTGATCCGGTCTATGATTTCGGACAGTTGCATGAACAGAATGAAGATATTTACGCATGGATCGTTGTGCCGGGAACGCAGGTAGACTATCCGCTGTTACAGTCTGAGACAGACAATTATTATCTGGATTATAACTTAGACCACAGCAAGGGATATCCGGGCTGCATTTACACCAATCAATGTAACCGGAAAGATTTCTCGGATTATAATACGGTACTATATGGACATAACATGAAAAATGGTTCCATGTTTGGAAGTATTCACAGCTTTGAGGATGAAACGTTTTTTGACGGGCATCCGTATATTTATGTGTATACGGAAAATGAACGTCTGACTTATGAAATCTACGAGGCAGCGAAGTTTACAGATGTGTACATTCCGTCAGAGTATGTGATCAGCAGTAAGGACGACAGAGATCAGTTTTTGGCGGATGTCAGAGAAAAAGTTTCTGACAATAAATTACACGTCCGGGAGGATATGGAAATCGGAGAGGATAACAGACTTATCACACTTTCCACCTGTGTAAGCGGTGAGCGAAATCATCGTTATCTGGTGATCGGTGTACTTGTTGAGACGGCGCTTTACCGGTAAAGGGGCGGAATAATATATTTATAAAATCTGGAAAATCCGATTCTCGAATTGCACACAAACGTGCTTTGTGGTAATCTATAACGTGTATTTGTATACAGACGATAGAGCAGAGGAAAGCAAAAGTGAGAAGAAGACGGAGTGGACTAAATTTCGGAAGAAGAAAGAAAAAAGTAAACATGACCATTGTAAAGGAAATCTTAAGCTGGACAGTTGAGATTTTGATTACTCTGGTCATTGCTTTTACATTTGTATATTTTATCGGATTGCGAACCAGCGTGGTGGGGCAGTCCATGTCAGAAACATTGGAAAGTGGAGACGAAATTCTGGTAAATCGGTTCATTTATAAGGTGTCCGATCCAAAGCCGAATGACATTATTGTGTTTCTTCCAAACGGGAATGAAAAATCACATTACTATGTAAAGCGCGTGATTGCAGTGCCGGGAGACACGGTATTGATTCAAAATGGTGCTGTTTATGTGAATGGGGAACTTTTTGATGAGAAAGTAGATGTGTCTGCCATCGAGGAGGCAGGGCTTGCATCGGAGGAACTAAAACTTGAGGATGATGAATATTTTGTCCTTGGAGATAACCGCAATAACAGTGAGGACAGCCGCTATGCCAATATTGGAAATGTGAAAAAAGATTACATTATTGGAAAAGCATGGTTCCGTGTATCTCCGTGGAAAAAATTTGGATTTATATAAGAAAAGTGAGGAAAAAGTATGCAGTTTCAGTGGTATCCGGGACATATGACGAAAGCAAAACGTCAGATGCAGGAAGACATAAAATTAATTGATCTGGTGATCGAGCTTGTGGATGCGAGAATCCCGTTAAGCAGTCGGAACCCGGATATTGATGAGTTGGGAAAAAATAAAGCGCGACTGATCATCATGAACAAATCAGATTTGTCTGATGAGAATCAGAACAAAGAATGGGCAGCCTATTTTAAAAAGATGGGCTACTATGTTGTCGGTCTGGATGCGAGAACCAAGACAGGCATGAAAACAGTTACAAATGTAGTAATGGAAGCCTGTAAGGAAAAGATTGAGCGTGACAGAAGAAGAGGAATCTTAAATCGTCCTGTCCGTGCGATGGTAGTCGGAATTCCAAATGTTGGAAAATCGACGTTTATCAATTCCTATGCGGGAAAGGCATGTGCCAAAACTGGAAATAAACCGGGTGTGACAAAAGGAAAACAGTGGATCAGACTGAACAAAAATCTGGAATTACTGGATACACCGGGAATTTTGTGGCCGAAATTTGAAGATCAGATGGTTGGACTGCGTCTTGCACTGATCGGGGCAATCAAAGATGAAATTTTGAATATTGATGAATTGTCACTGGAGCTGATCAAAGTTCTGACAAGAGATTATGCCGGAATTTTAACAGACCGCTATGGTGTAGATGAGACACAAACTCCGGTGAAGATTTTAGAGCAGATTGCAGAGAACCGCAAATGCATTTCCAAAGGAAACGAATTGGATTACAGCAAAGCGGCAGCACTTCTGATTGATGAATTCCGAGGCGGAAAGCTTGGAAAGATTACTTTGGAGTGGCCACAGGTGCAGGCTGAATAAAGCCGGTGATGAACCTATTTTATACAGAAAGCGTCAAAAGTTGACAAAGGATAAGTGGACAGAATGGCAGAGAAAAAAATCGGTGAGATCAAAGAAGAACTTAAGGCAGTGGACGATGAGAAACTGCCTTCTTTTATAGAAACATATGAAAAAGACGAGCGTTCCGGTGTTGTGAAAATCGTAGAGCAGGCAAAGAAACGGTTTGAAAAATTAGAGGCAGAGAAGCTGCGCATTGAAAATCTGAAAAAATATGAGCGGGAATATGCAGATTATGGCTATATCTGCGGTATTGACGAAGTCGGAAGAGGACCGCTTGCCGGTCCGGTGGTAGCTGGCGCAGTTATTTTGCCAAAAGACTGCGATATTTTGTATATCAACGATTCTAAGAAGCTTTCTGCTGCAAAGCGGGAAGAATTGTATGATGTGATCATGGAAAAGGCAGTTGCGGTAGGTATTGGAATGGCAAGCTCACAGAGGATTGATGAGATCAATATTTTGCAGGCAACTTATGAGGCAATGCGTGAGGCTATAAGCAAATTAAGCGTAAAACCCGATATATTATTAAATGATGCGGTCACGATTCCCGGAGTTTCCATCAGACAGGTGCCAATTATCAAAGGAGATGCAAAAAGTATTTCCATTGGGGCAGCGAGCATTGTTGCGAAGGTTACAAGGGACCGCCTGATGGTAGAGTATGACAAGATTCTGCCACAGTATGGATTCGCATCCAATAAAGGCTATGGTTCAGCGGAACATATCAGGGCATTGCAGGAAGCCGGACCATCTCCGATACATCGTGTCAGCTTTATCAAAAATTTTGTTTAAGAGATACGGACTGTCATATTAGAAAATGCTTCTGATCGCAGGAAAAATTTGCTATAGAGGAAGTTTGTATCAAGTGAGGCGGGATCATGCACATATCCGATTTGTTAGGACAATACAACAGAAATATTTCAAGCGGAACAGAAGAATTAAAAGCAGCTTCCGGTATGCAGAAAGTAGTATCTACGCTGGAAGAATTATCTTCCGGAAGTGTTTTTGAAGGAACGGTCAGTTCTGTGAAGAATGGAAAAGTGACGCTGGCGCTTAGCGATGGACAGACCATCACAGCAAGATTGTCCGGAAAAGTGCCGCTCTCACAGGGGACTCCGATGTTTTTTCAGGTAAAAAGCAACGATGGTGTGACGATTGAGATCAAACCATACACAGGTGCTGGCAGTGGAGGAAATCCAATTCTTACCAATGCGCTGACGGAAGGAACCGTACCTGTGACAGAGCGGAATCTTGCAATGGTAGATGCTATGATGAAAGAGCAGATGCCAATTGATAAGCAAAGCCTTTTAAATATGGCAAGGATCGCAAATATGAATCCGGGTGTAAATATTACTACGGTTGTAAGTATGACAAAACTCGGAATCCCGGTTTCGCCGGAGATGGCAGCACAGTTCGAAAACTACATGACAGATGAGCATGCCATTTTACAGGAGATGGATCAGGCGATGAACGAACTGGCTGACCTTGCGGGCTCAAAAAATCTGACACCAGATCAGGCGGTACAGATGAATCAGAAAATTGTCACGATCCTTCTTCCAGAGCAGACTGTTACCGGAGCACAGGTCAATGCAGAGGGGCAGATAGAAACCGGTGGACAGACAACGGCAGAAGGGCAGATTGTGACTGGCGGACAGATAACGGCAGAAGGACAGATTGTGACCGGCGGACAGACAACGGCGGAAGGACAGATTGTGACCGGCGGACAGACGACGGCGGAAGGACAGATTTTGACTGACGGACGGCTAGGCGCAGAGGAACAGACTGTAAACGGAGAGCAGACCACAACAGCAGGACAAGCCATACAGGAAGGAACAGGTGGTCAGGCAATTGGTGAGGTTTTATCAGATCAGCAGTTTTCAAGTCTCGGAAGGTTATTGCAGAATATTCCTTCACTGGTAGAAAGTACAAAACTTTTCCCGGAAGCGATGGAGCAGGATATTTTTATCGACACGTTGGAGGATGAAAGCGTAGCACAGAATCTGATGACAGAGGACGCTGCATGGAAAGCTGCGGACGGCAAAACGGCATTGGACAAAAATCTGACTGTCTCTGATTTTCTGCGCACAGTATCACAGCTTTTATCTGAAAACAATGGAATGGCATCGCAGAGTATCCAAAAATTATTCGGAAGTGATGCATATAAAAGTCTGCTTCGGAATGTGATGGAACAGCAGTGGCTGATACAGCCGGAAGCGTTGAAACAGGAGAAAAAGATCAGCCAGCTTTACGAAAAATTGGAGCAGCAGATGAGACAGGTGGAAGATGCGCTGAAAGAGGCAGGCGTTACGAAAACCAGATTTCCGGAAACTGCGGCAGAGGTGCGCGGTAATATTGAATTTATGAATCAGCTTAATCAGGCATATACATATGTACAGGTGCCATTGAAGATGTCCGGTCAGAATGCAAACGGAGAACTTTATGTATACACGAATAAAAAGAATCTGAGAGACCCTGATGCAGAGTTGAGCGCTTTTTTACATCTGGATCTGGAACACCTTGGCTCTACCGATGTCTCAGTGAAAATGCAGCATCGGAATGTCAAAACAAATTTTTATATGGCTGACGATGCGTCCTATGATCTTGTGGAAAAGTATCTGCCTGTGCTGGAACAAAAGCTGAAAGACAAAGGTTATCAGTGTACCATAACGATGACAAAGGAAGAAAAGAAGGTCAGCTTTGGGGATGATTTCCTGCGGAAAGATATGCCACAGACGGGAACACTGCATCGGTATTCGTTTGATGTGAGAGCCTAGTATATCAGATACAAAACAGAGGTGGTGAGCGGATATGGCATGGGATAATGAAAAGAAAAAAGTAAAAACAGCGGTAGCAGTAGCATATGAGCCGGGAGATAAAGCACCGAAGATCCTTGCCAGCGGCAGGGGCGAAGTGGCAGAAAAGATCATCGCAAAGGCAAAAGAAAATGATGTCCCTTTCTATAAAGATAATAAGCTGGCGGAGACGCTGTCGAAATTAGAGATCGGGGATGCGATTCCACCGGAACTTTATGAAGTAGTCGCTGAGATCCTTGTATTTGTGGATGATATGGATAAGATGAAGGCAAAATTGCAGCAGGCAGATATGTTATCATAAATGAAGTGGAATGGCAGCAGATGAATGGCATAATCAAATAGTGTGCTGCAGGAAGTGAATAGAATGAGGGACAGCAGGCACAAAAGAAGGATGCTGCTGTAGAAAAGAGGGTTTTATCAATAAGAGAAGTGTGGGAACTGCCTATGAAAAACTGGCAGGTGCGTATTTGGAACAGCAGGGGTATGCGATTTTAGAATATAATTACAGATGCCGCATGGGAGAGATCGATATCGTGGCAAGACAGGGCGGATATCTTGTGTTTGTGGAAGTGAAATACCGTGCGGACAGCACAGTGGGAAATCCACTTGAGGCGGTGACTTCTGCAAAGCAGAGAACGATTTCAAAAGTGGCTTCGTACTACTGCCTGACACATGGTTATGGAACATTTACACCTTGCAGGTTTGATGTGGCGGCAGTTTTGGGAGAGCAGATAAAAGTCATTCAGAATGCATTTGACTATCAGGGGTTCTGAGAGGGTGAAAGAATGCATTTTTATGGCTGCTTTTTCGCAGGACAAAATCAGGAGAGTTGTAAGTGATATGGAACATAAAAGCTGGAAGCGGAAAAACAATACAGGAGTGCCGGAAGAGGTTATACATCGTCCTGGGGCTGGCGTGGAAGTGCCGCTTTTACATTTTCCTTTATTGGAGAAAACAGGAATTGTAAAAGAAGGTTTTACCACAAGACTTGGCGGCGTGAGTGAGGGTATTTTTTCCACCATGAATCTGAGTTTTACAAGAGGAGATGAAGAGGAGGCAGTCCGGGAAAATTACAGAAGACTTGCATCTGCGCTTGGTGTGGATTATGATAAATTTGTTTTTACGGATCAGACACATACGACAAATGTAAGAAAAGTGACAGCGGAGGATGCAGGAAATGGACTTACGAGAGAACGGGAATTTCATGATACAGATGGACTGATCACGGATGTGCCGGGTTTAGTGTTATCAACGTTCTATGCGGACTGTGTTCCGCTGTATTTTGTCGATCCGGTGCATTGCGCCATCGGGTTAAGCCATTCCGGCTGGCGTGGAACAGTAAACCGCATGGGAAAAACGACTATCGAGGCGATGCGGAGGGAATACGGAAGCAGACCGGAGGAACTGCGCTGTGCGATCGGACCGTCCATCTGTCAGGACTGCTACGAGGTGAGCGGGGATGTTGCGGTGGAGTTTGAGCGGGCATTTGCAGGACATGGGCATGAGATCCTTATTGCAAAAGAAAATGGAAAATATCAGCTCGACCTCTGGAAAGCAAACGAAATTGTACTGCTTGATGCAGGTGTCCTGCCAGAACATATAGAGATCACGGACATTTGCACATGCTGCAATCCTGACTTACTTTTTTCCCACCGCGCAAGCCACGGTAAGCGCGGAAACCTCGGGGCATTTTTATGTTTAAAATAAGATAACTGCGAAACTCATGAGAACGTAAATTGAATTGTGAGAAATTGACAAAAGCTTGAGAAAACACTGGGGAGCGGTCGGTCCTTAGAAGGCAGGTGCGATGTTAATCGTGACTGGCTTCTTAGTACCGTTACCAGCGACACGTAGCGGAAGCGTGTTTTCGAAAATTTTGTTAATTTCTCACAATTCAAAAACAATAAGGAGTTTCGCAATTATCTGTATTTGAAATAGATAAAGGAGCAAAAGATATGAGTAAAAATTATGTAGATTATATGGTAGAAGAGACAAAGAATATCCTCGCAATCGACAGTCCATCCGGCTTCACAAAAGAGGTGGCAGACTATGTCATGGGAGAATACAAAAAGCTTGGATATGAGCCAAAGCTTACGGTAAAAGGCGGTGTGCTCGTACCGATCGGCGGCAGGGACAAAGAGAACGCCGTTCTTTTAGAGGCACATATTGATACGTTAGGTGCCATGGTGGCAGAGATCAAAGCCAACGGAAGACTTCGTGTTACAGCAGTAGGTGGCATGAATGCAAACAATGCAGAGGGAGAAAACTGTAAAGTTGTCACCAGATTTAACGGAAAATACGACGGAACATTACAGCTGATCAACGCTTCCATTCATGTAAACGGAGAATATAACGATACGAAGAGAAGCTATGATTCCGTGGAAGTTGTTCTGGATGAAAAAGTAAAATCAAAAGAGGATGTGGAGAAGCTCGGCATTATGACAGGTGATTTTGTCTGCTTTGATCCGAGAACTACGGTGACAGCATCCGGTTACATTAAGAGCCGTTTCTTAGATGACAAATTAAGTGTTGGAATTTTATTGGGCTATGCAAAATATCTGAAAGAGGAAAATGTGACACCGGAGCGTATGATCTACCAGCACATCACTGTATTTGAGGAAGTAGGACACGGTGGTGCTGCCTCTGTCCCGGAAGGCGTGACAGAAGTGATCTCTGTGGATATGGGATGTGTTGGTGACGGACTTGCCTGTGATGAGACACAGGTATCGATCTGTGCGAAGGACAGCCATGGTCCATATCATTATGATGTGGTAAACGGTCTTGTGAAGGCAGCGAAAGAGAATGGCATTGATTTTACAGTGGATGTCTATCCATACTATGGTTCAGATGCAGATGTTGCGCTGACCGCCGGATATGATGTGCGCCACGGACTGATCGGTTCGGGTGTATATGCATCACACGGTTATGAGAGAAGCCATGTGGATGGAGTAAAGAATACGTTTGAACTTCTGAAGGCTTATCTCGGATAGCAGAAACGATGCTGCCTTTGAAAAGAATGGCATATTAAAGATTTCTTAATAATATCCTAGGATTATCTTCATTGTAATAAAAGACCTCCCGTGTTATATTAACTGTATGAAGAATGATAGTACACATCATACAGCTAATACAGATGGGAGGTTTGTTATTTGATTCAGTTAAATTACAGGGATGCAAAACCAATTTATGAACAGATCAAAGATGGTCTGAGAAAGCTGGTTATCACGAATTCCCTTATTGCAAATGAAAAGCTGCCCTCCGTGCGGGAAATGGCTTCGAAGCTTGCCATCAATCCAAATACCATCCAGAAGGCATACCGGGAACTTGAGGCAGAGGGATATGTCTATACCGTTGCCGGAAAGGGAACATTCGTTGCCGAGCGGAAGGAAGTGCTGGGAGTCAGAAATGAAGAGCTGATGAAGGAATTTGATGAAGTGGTGACGGAACTGTTGTTTTTGGCGACGGATGAGGACAGTTTGAAAACACGTATTGAACAATTGGCTAAAGGGGGAGAGGCACAATGATCCAGGTTCATAATTTAAAGAAAAAGTTTGATGATTTTCAGGCGTTGAACGGCGTGGATATGCATGTAGGAAAAGGTGATATTTATGGACTGGTCGGACCAAACGGAGCAGGAAAGTCTACATTGATCCGCCATCTTACCGGAGTATATAAGGCAGATGAGGGAGAGATCCTGATCGACGGTGAACCGGTATTTGAAAACCGGAATATCAAGCAGAAGATGGCTTATATCCCGGATGAACTGTTTTATTTTATGCAGGCAGATACGATGGAGATGAAACGCTTTTATGAAGGCATCTATCCACAGTTTGACAGTAAGCTTTTTTATAAAATGCAGGAATTTTTCCCGACGATCGATGTGAAACGCACTATCAGACGGCTGTCGAAAGGCATGCAGAAACAGGTAGCGTTCTGGCTTGCAATCTGCTGTAAACCGGATCTGCTGATCTTAGACGAACCGGTGGACGGACTTGATCCTGTGATGCGCAGACAGATCTGGAGTATCTTAATGGCGGAAGTGGCAGAGCGGAAAATGACAGTTTTAGTGTCGTCCCATAACCTGAGGGAACTTGAGGATACCTGTGACCATGTGGGCATCATGCACCATGGAAAAATTATGATCGAGCGGTCTTTGAGCGATCTTCAGGGAAATATTTCCAAGATACAGGTGGCATGTCAGAATGGTGTGCCAAAATTGCCGGATGATTTTGAGGTGCTGCATATGGCAAACACAGGGCGTGTCTATACCCTGATCGTAAAAGGGGATCCGAAAGAGGCAGAGAAAGTTCTTCTGACAGAAAATCCTACCATTGTTGATGTACTTCCATTGACACTGGAGGAAATCTTTATTTATGAATTGGGAGGTGTGGATTATGAAGTCAAAGACATGCTGCTTTAACAAAACAATTTTCAAAAAAAATATGACACATTTCTGGCCTTTGTGGGCATTGTATAGCTGTTATCTGATCGTTTCGCTTCCGGTCGGACTGTGGTTTAACATGCGGTATTATCTGCAGGATGACAGTTACAGCCAGCTCCAGAGACAGGTCTATGCGATCAGTGGCGCTATGCGGGCAGCCATGAATCCGGTGATCACATTTGCATTTGCAGCAGTGATGATCATGGCAGTGTTTTCCTATCTGTATTCTGCAAAGAATACAAATATGATCCATTCACTTCCGGTGGACAGACGGGAGTTGTTTGTGACGAATATCATATCTGCGTCTGCATTTATGATTGTTCCGCAGATCCTGACCTTTATTATCACGGTGTTCGTCTGCATTGGCGCACATATCACTAACATCCAGTACATTTTATACTGGTTTGGCGCAGAAGCCGCAATGACGTTTTTTGCGCTGGCGCTCGGCGCATTTGTGGCGATGTTTACCGGACAGCTTCTGGCATTTCCGGTGTATTATGTCGTAGTCAATTATCTGTATGTAGGATGCTGGTATCTGATCAACATGGTGATAGAGAGTGTCTGCTTTGGGGTGTCAAACAATTGGAATCCGGGGAAATCCTGTATTTTGTCTCCTATTTATTATCTGACAAACAATCTGCGGATACAGTCAGTAGAAAACAGTGAGTATGTGACGGTTGGAATCGAGTTTAAGGGTGCATATCTGCTCGGGATTTATGCAGTGGCAGGTGTGGTATTCCTGATCGCAGCCTATCAGTTGTATAAATGGAGAAAATTGGAGACTGCAGGTGACCTTATCAGCATGCGGGGAATCAAGCCGGTGTTCCGCTGGGGCGTGGCTGTCTGCGCCGGTCTGCTTGGAGGAACTGCCGTTGCTGACACGATCGGAAACAGTTTTTCTTCGGCAAAGGTACATTTTTGGATACTTGCAGCAGGCACCCTGATCTTTGGTGCGATCGGCTTTTTTGTGGCGGAGATGCTTATTGAGAAGAATTTCCGTGTGTTCCACAAAAAGAGAGTTGGGGAATGGGCAGTTTTAACGGTTGTTCTGGCAGCATTTCTGGGTGCACTGAAACTGGATCTATTCCGGATCGAAGGAAAAATACCGGATGTTTCAGAGGTTAAGGTGGTATCGCTCAATCTGGACTATAAGCTCCGCTATACCGAACCGGATGATATTCAGAAGATTATAGATCTCCAGAAAGAGATCCTGGCACAGAAAGAAGAGTGCCTGAGCGCAGAGAACCAATATTATCTCTCAATCACATATACCCTGAAGGATGGTAAGAAGCTGCGGAGAAGTTATACAGTTCCGGTTGGGCAGGATGCGGCTGCGGACAAAGATTCTGTCGTCGCAAAAGTGACTGCGTTAGAGAGTGATCCGGATAAGATGATGCAGAACATGTTTGGCAATTACTATAAGACGAATGAGTATTATGCCGGCAGCATCTCATTTGTAGATGAGAACGGCAGAACAGAGGATTACCGTTTTACACAGGAAGAACTTGACGCTGTCATGGAGGCGGTGCAGAAAGATGTGGAAGCGGGAAACATGACGTACTATCAACTTTATTCGCTCCGTGCCGGTGATGAGGATAACACGTACAGGGATCGTTATTTTAACAATCTGGATATCAGTTTTTATAATCCGGACGGTATCATCTGGAATTACAGTTCTTACAGTGTGGATGGGGTTGATGTGACAGAAGCGGTGCTGACAGGGGAGAAGACTGCAGAAGAGGCAGAAGCTTATTTCCCAAACAGTGACAGCGCCTATGTTGAGTTCGGAAGCAAATGCACAAACATTATTGAGACATTGAAAAAACTTGGGATTTTGAACAGTGAGCGAAAACTTATGACTTATGATGAGTATGACGCACTGATGAATCCGGTTACGGCAGTAAGGGAAAAAGGAATACCGCACATTTCCTAGACAAAACGCATAGTTCAGAAAAAAGATGGAATAAATATTGTTATTCCATCTTTTTTATTGTAAACTGTTATTGTTATTTTTAGCGTAACGGTAGAAAGCCATTTAAGGTTATAACAGGAAAGTAGTGGAGATCCCAGTTCTTTCCGTGATACATGAGAAAAGGAGTTTTATCAATGAGTAAACCAGTCGTAGCGATTGTTGGACGCCCGAATGTAGGAAAGTCTACGTTATTTAATGCACTTGCAGGTGAGCGTATTTCAATTGTACAAGATACACCGGGCGTTACAAGAGACCGTATTTATGCGGAGGTGTCGTGGTTAGATCACAATTTTACCATGATCGATACCGGAGGTATTGAACCGGACAGTAACGATATTATTTTATCACAGATGAGAGAGCAGGCAGAGATTGCGATTGCAACTGCAGACGTGATCATGTTTATTGTCGATGTCAGACAGGGATTGCAGGATTCGGATTCCAAAGTTGCAGATATGCTGCGTCGTTCCGGCAAACCGGTCGTGCTGGTTGTCAATAAAGTGGACAGCTTTGAAAAGTATATGGCAGATGTCTATGAGTTCTATAATCTTGGAATCGGAGATCCGTTCCCGGTTTCTGCCGCTTCCATGTTGGGACTTGGAGATATGTTAGATGAAGTGGTGAAATATTTCCCGGAATATAAGAAAGATGACGAGGAGGACGACCGTCCGAAGATCGCCATTATCGGAAAACCGAATGTTGGAAAATCATCCCTCATCAATAAACTGGCGCAGGAGGACCGCGTCATTGTATCGGATGTCGCAGGTACAACCAGAGATGCAATCGATACTGATATTAAGTACAATGGAAAAGAATATGTGTTTATCGATACCGCAGGATTGAGACGTAAGAATAAGATCAAGGAAGAGATCGAGCGTTACAGTATTATCCGTGCAGTGACAGCCGTTGAGCGTGCAGATGTCTGTATTATTGTGATCGACGCTACCGAGGGCGTGACCGAGCAGGATGCCAAGATCGCGGGAATCGCACATGACCGTGGAAAGGGAATCATCATCGCAGTCAATAAATGGGATGCGATTGAAAAAGATGATAAGACCATCTACCGCCATACTGAGAAAATCCGTGATATCTTAAGCTTTATGCCGTATGCGGAGATTATTTTCATCTCTGCAAAATCAGGACAGCGTCTCAATAAGATTTTTGAGACGATCGATGTCGTGATCGAGAACAACAGTATGCGTGTGGCAACCGGTGTATTGAATGAAATCGTTACCGAGGCAGTTGCGATGCAGCAGCCGCCATCGGATAAGGGAAAGAGACTGCGTATTTATTACACGACGCAGGTTTCAGTAAAACCGCCAACCTTTGTGATCTTTGTGAATGATAAACAGCTGATGCATTTCTCCTACACAAGATATCTGGAGAACCGCATCCGTGATACGTTTGGATTCCGGGGAACGGCCCTTCGTTTTATCATCAGAGAGAGAAAGGAAAATGAAAAATGATCATCGCCAGGATAATTGCAGTAGCGATCGGCTACGCCTGCGGATTATTTGAAACAGGTTATTTTTATGGGAAAAAGAAAGGTGTGGATATCCGCACAAAAGGAAGCGGCAATTCCGGTGCGACAAACACCTTAAGAACCTTTGGCTGGAAGGCAGGACTTGTGACCTGCCTTGGTGATATTTTAAAAACAGTAGCGGCAGTGTTAGCCGTTAAACTGATCTTTGGAAGAACATATACAGAAGACATCATTCTTCTGGAGCTGTATGCAGGTTTTGGAGCGGTGCTCGGACACAATTTTCCGTTTTATCTGAAGTTCAAAGGCGGAAAAGGAGTTGCATGTACCGGTGGAATGGTGCTTGCAGTATTTCCGATCGTTGCACCGGTCAGTATGGGACTTTTTCTGGTGATCAGCGCAGTGACAAAGTATGTATCTCTCGGCTCAATCATCGGACTGATCAGTGTTTTCGTCCAGGTGGTCGTATATGGACAGCTTGGGATTATCACAGTTCCAATGGGAATCCGTGCGGAATTTTACATAGTGACAGCCTGTTTTACCATTTTAGGGGTATGGCAGCACCGTGCAAATATCAGACGTCTTGCAAATGGCACAGAGAATAAGATCGGTGCGAAAAAGAAGGAGCAGAAATAATTTTTTGATTTGGAGTGAGAAAAAATGGCAGATGTTGCGATCATAGGAGCAGGAAGCTGGGGGATCGCCCTTGCAAAAGTACTGCATACCAATGGAAATAAAGTGACAGTGTGGTCGATCGTGGAAGATGAGATTACCATGCTGAAAGAAAAACATGAGCATGTGCAGAAACTTCCGGGGGTAAAACTGCCGGAAGATATGGAATTTACGACAGATCTGGAATCTGCGGTTTCAGGTAAAGCATACCTGATCCTTGCAGTGCCGTCTGTATTCACAAGAAGCACAGCAAAGAGCATGGCGCCTTTTGTGAAAGAGGGACAGATCATCGTGTGCGTGGCTAAGGGAATCGAGGAAGAGACACTGATGCCGCTTACTGACATTGTGGAGCAGGAGATCCCGCAGGCAGAGGTTGCAGTGATGTGTGGACCAAGCCATGCGGAAGAAGTTGGAATCGGACTTCCAACTACGGTTGTAGCAGGAGCGAAAAAACGTGCTGTTGCAGAGGAAATCCAGGACATTTTCATGAACAACGTTTTCCGTGTGTATACAAGCCCGGATGTGCTTGGCATGGAACTTGGCGGTTCGTTAAAGAACGTGATCGCGCTTGCAGCCGGAATGGCAGACGGTCTGGGATATGGGGATAACACGAAAGCGGCACTCATCACCAGAGGAATGTTTGAGATGAACAAGCTTGCTGTGACGATGGGCGCAAAACAGGAGACGTTAAACGGACTTACCGGAATCGGTGATCTGATCGTGACCTGTGAGAGTAAACACAGCCGTAACCGCAAAGCCGGAATGCTGATCGGACAGGGTTACACCATGCAGCAGGCGATGGACGAAGTGAAAATGGTCGTAGAAGGTGTCTACTCTGCGAAAGCAGCGATCGCCCTTGCAAAAAAATACGGTGTAGATATGCCGATCATTGAGGAAGTCAACAAAGTATTATTTGAGGACAAACCGGCAAAAGAGGCGGTCAATGACCTGATGCTCCGCGATAAGAAAATGGAACATGGCAATCTTGGCTGGGAAGATTAAGAATGCAGGAGTTCCTTATAATTTGCAGGGAAAAACGTACGGAAGAATTAAGATTTAATTAAAAAATATATCTGACAGATTGTGCTAGAATGGAGAATATGAATGAAGATCAATATAAAAAAACTTGATGCGGATGCAGTACTCCCGACAAGGGGAAGCAGTCAGGCGGCAGGCTATGATCTGTATGCAAAAAGTTCTGAGGATACTGTGATTCCACCACACAAAACAGTGATGGTCGGCACAGGACTTGCGATGGAAATACCGGAAGGATATTTCGGTGCGATTTTTGCAAGAAGCGGTCTTGCCTCCAAGCAGGGACTGCGCCCGGCAAATTGTGTCGGAGTAGTGGATTCTGACTACCGGGGAGAATTTATGATCGCCTTACATAATGATACGGATGAGGAGCGTGTGATCGCCGGAAAAGAGCGCATTGCACAAATGGTCGTAATGCCGTATCTTTCTGTTGAGTTTGAGGAAGTAGAAGAATTGAATGAGACGGAGCGCGGGGAAGGCGGATTTGGTTCTACCGGAAGAAAGTAATATCCGGAAAATGCCGGAATAGTGGGGTTAAGGAGGTATTTTATTATGGAAAGCAGAATGGTAAAATTTTATTCAAAAGAGAGCAACATGGTTGCAATTCATGCAATTCCGGGACATTTTGCAACCAGTCATTCCCATATCAATTACTATATTGATATCACAAGCTTGAAGACAAGAATTCAGGAGGCGAAAGAGGTTGCCCGTGTGCTGCATCAGAAGATCGGAAGAGTTTCCTATGTGGATACGATTGTATGTATGGACGGCACGGAGGTGATCGGAGCGTTTTTGGCAGAGGAATTTGAAAAAGAGGATATGGCATCTACGAACCGCCATGAGACAATTTATGTGGTTTCGCCGGAGATGAACAGCAATAACCAGCTCTTATTCCGTGATAATATCAAACCAAGTATCGCAGGAAAACATGTGATCTTATTATCTGCATCTACCACAACCGGAAAGACAATCCACAGAAGTCTTGAGGGAATCCGTTACTATGGCGGCGTGATCGAGGCAGTGGCCTCTGTGTTCAGCACGGTATCTGAGATGGATGGATTTGCGGTACACTCGGTGTTCCATGCAGAGGATCTTCCGGGATATGCGGCTTATTCCGCAGATGACTGTCCATTCTGTAAAAAAGGAATCAAGCTGGATGCCGTGGTCAATGGATTCGGTTATTCTAAGTTATGATCAGAAATGAATGTATGGAATAAAAGATACAGGCAGGTTGCTTCGTCAATTTGACGGAAAAAGATGAAATATCAGTGCAATCTGACGAAGAAATCAAAAAACAGTCAAAATCACTGTGAGTTCCTACAAGAAATCGACAGATTCTTTGTGTAGGTAACATATGGCGTTTTTGGCTGTTTTTTTGTATAGTAAATATATCAAGAAACGAACAATTTATCAGGAGGTATTTACACCAATGGCAAGTTTATCATTAACAAATGTATGTAAAGTTTATCCTAACGGTTTTGAAGCTGTTAAGGATTTCAGCCTTGAAGTAGAAGATCAGGAGTTCATCATCTTCGTAGGACCATCCGGATGTGGTAAATCTACTACACTTCGTATGATCGCAGGTCTTGAAGAGATTTCTTCCGGTGAATTAAAAATCGATGGAAGAGTTGTAAACGACGTAGAGCCAAAAGACAGAGATATCGCAATGGTATTCCAGAACTACGCATTATATCCACATATGACCGTATTTGACAATATGGCATTCGGATTAAAATTAAGAAAAGTTCCTAAGGATGAGATCAAGAAAAAAGTAGAAGAAGCTGCTAAGATCCTTGATCTTGAGAAATTATTAGACCGTAAACCAAAGGCTTTATCCGGTGGACAGAGACAGCGTGTTGCTATGGGACGTGCTATCGTTCGTAATCCTAAGGTATTCCTTATGGACGAACCTCTTTCCAACCTGGATGCAAAATTACGTGTTCAGATGCGTTCTGAGATCGCTTCCTTACATAACAGATTAAAAGCTACTATCATCTATGTAACACATGATCAGACAGAAGCTATGACATTAGGAACCAGAATCGTTGTATTAAAAGATGGTGTTATCATGCAGGTTGATTCTCCACAGAAATTATACAATGAGCCTAACAACTTATTCGTAGCTGGATTCATCGGATCTCCACAGATGAACTTCATCGACGCTGTATGTAAAGTAGAAGGCGAGAGAGTAACTCTTAACTTCGAGAAGACATCTGTTGTCCTTCCTCCGGCAAAAGCTAAGAAATTGATCGATGGCGGATACAACGGAAAGACAGTTGTTATGGGTATCAGACCAGAAGATATCGGAGATTCCCAGATTGAGATCGAAGCTCACAAAGATGCAGTATTCGAGACAGACGTAACAGGATACGAGTTATTAGGTTCTGAAGTATTGTTATACTTCAATGTAGCAGGAACAGCCATGACAGCAAAAGTTGATTCCAGAACAACAGCTCGTATGGGTGATCATATCACATTAGCAATCGATCCAGAGAAGATTCACTGCTTCGACAAAGAAACAGAATTGACAATTACCAACTAATTCGGTAAAATTATATAAACTCAGTAGAACCGGGTGCAGCATTTGTACCCGGTTTTTCTTTGCAGACAATCATAAATCTGACTGTCGCAGTATCAGTGCGTCCAATGGAAAAATAATGATTGCAAAACAAACATGTGTTCTATATAATAAATAACGAAAGGAATGGAGCGTATGATATCAAACCATAAGATACAGACTGCTTTAGACGAGATCAAGGAGATTTCCAAGATTGATCTGGCATTATATTCAGAGAAAGGAAAACAGGTTGCGGCTACTTTTGAACCGGAAGGAGATATGGAAGAGGCGGTAACTTCATTTGCAACATCGATGGCAGAGAGCCAGATGTTGTCCGGTTGTCATTTCTTTAAAGTAATGGTAGAGGGTGAAGTGGAATATATTCTTTTGACAAAGTCATCCGCAGAAGATGCTTATATGGTAGGACGGTTGGCAGTCTGCCAGATAAGGAATCTTGCAGCCGCTTATATGGAGCAGTTTGACCGTAATAATTTTATGCAGAATATCCTGCTTGGAAATATGCTCGTGGTGGACATGTACAATAAGGCCCAGAAGCTGCATATTGAACAGGCAGAACGTGTTGTTTTCGTGATTGAGATTGACGGCAAGAAAGATGCAACCGCGATGGAGACAGTCAAGAATCTGTTCGTGACCAAGACCAGAGACTATGTGACAGAAGTGGACGAGCAGAGCATTGTCCTGATCAAAGATACCAGAGACATGAAAGAAGATGAAGAACTGCAGACATTGGCAAGAATGATCGTGGATAATATGCACACTGAGGCGATGGTGAAAGTGCGCGTGGGCTATGGAAACCGTGTGCATAATCTGCAAGATATTGCCAAATCCTATCAGGAAGCCAAGATGGCGTTAGAAGTCGGAAGAATTTTTTATGCAGAGCGTGAGACGATTGCATACAGCCTGCTTGGAATTGGGCGTCTGATTTATCAGCTTCCGATGAGCTTATGCGAGATGTTTATTCATGAAGTGTTCGGGGATGAAGTGCCGGATATATTTAATGAAGAGATTAATACAACCATCCAGAAGTTTTTTGAAAATAATCTGAATATCTCAGAGACCGCCAGACAGTTATATGTGCACCGGAATACATTAGTATATCGTCTGGAACGTTTAGAGAAGGCAATCGGATTAGATATCCGTAAGTTTGATGATGCAATGACCTTTAAGATTGCGATGATGGTCATTGCACATATGAACCAGCAGAAGGTAGAAGAGTAGGGCAGATTTGAAAGAATATTATGAAATGAATCTGTAAGCTTGTGACAGAGCGCAGGAAAATGAATGAAGTGAGGTAAGAAATGGCAGGTTATGATGAGCACAGCATATCGGTTTTAGAAGGGTTAGAGGCTGTTCGGAAAAGACCGGGAATGTATATTGGTTCAACATCTTTAAGAGGTCTTCATCATTTGGTTTATGAAATTGTTGATAATGCAGTAGATGAAGCTCTGGCAGGGTATTGTACAGAAATCCAGGTAATAATCAATCCAGATAATTCTATT
>OGOS01000685.1_pt1 | contig 25881 bp, 15 predicted proteins | sample 1552701 | NCBI WGS metagenome assembly OGOS01 (sample SAMEA2580128, study PRJEB22360) | human gut metagenome | biome: human gut; feature: human-associated habitat; material: faeces | place: Denmark | collected 2008/2010
ACAACAGATTAACAACCTGTGCTACAACTGCGGGAATTGCAAGCGAAGCAAGAAGCTTTGTTATATTTCCCTCTCCCAGATTTCTTGTCATATTATTATTCTTCATAATAAACCTCTTAGTTCTGTTTAATTGCCAGATGTCTTTCTCACATATACTGACCATTAATTTATTTAACTATAATATCATTAATCATTTACATAGTATATAGATTTTTATCTGTTTACGAAATTTTCATAAATATACACATTACAAAAGCTGCCACTCATTTACTATAAAGTGGCAGCTTTTGTATGACATTTTTATTATAATAATTTATTTTGTCTTATAACCAAATTCAGGAATTGCACTCCATCTGTTACGGAAGTAATGAGCAACCATCTTTGGTTTTCTGTCTCTTGTGAACAGTCCCTTCTTATTACCTTGTACTCTTAACAGGCTCTGGCTTGTTGCAAAGTCTGCGAAGTTCCATGCCTGTTCACCTACAACAAAGTCGAATTCATCAAATACTTTATTATTCATCTCATAATATTCTACCTGATATTCTTCTGTATACATAACAGATGTTGTATCATGAAGTCCGCTCACTGTATCAGCTCCATATTCTGTGAACATAACAGGCTTTCCAAGTTTGCCCCAGTCTGAGAGTTCTTTACGAAGTCCAGTCTCTGACACCTCAAGATCAGGACCACCAAAATACCATCCATAATATCTGTTAAGACAGATTACATCACTTAATTGAGATGAGCAGTCTGTATCAGCAGTTGTTCCCTGAACACTTACTAATGTACATGGTCGTTTCTGAGGATCTAATTCTCTTGCAAGATCATATAAAGGCTTAAAGTAGTCATATGCACCTTCTGCTGCTGAATCAGGTTCGTTAGCTATGCTCCACATAACAACACATGCATGATTCTTATCTCTTGATATCAAATCACGGATAACATCCTTATGATGTTCCTGTGTCTGCACTCCATGCTCCTTATCAAATGTTCCTATTCTCTCTCCACCAAAATTAGCTCCTCCGCCGAACTGAAGATTGACTCCTACTGCTGTTGTTTCATCAATAACAACAATACCTTCTTCATCACAAAGTCTCATCATCTCCTCGCTATAAGGATAATGGCTTGTTCTGAAGCTGTTAGCATGCTGCCACTTCATAATTGATATATCCTTTGTATTCATAGGCAGATTTATTCCACGTCCATTAGGAAATGTATCTTCGTGCTTTCCGTAACCTTTAAAGTAAAATGGCTTTTCATTAATTAAAAACTTTGTGCCATCTACTCTTACACTTCTTACACCATATGGAAGTGTATACACATCCTGTCCTGCTGTAACCTTTATCTTATAAAGATAAGCATTTAATGGCTGCCATAATCTTACATTACTTATCTCAAATGTGCCTTCTGACCCTTCTGTTTCTGAAAGCTTTGTGCCTTCTTCATCAAATAATTCAACTTTACATGTTATGTTGTTGTAATCTTTTCCTTTAATTTCTGATACTTCAAAAATATATTTGCATCAAAATCAATAACAAAAAATCACTAATTATGAAAAGATTAAATTTATTCCATTTTGCTGTAATATATGTAACTGCAATATGTTCAATTACCTCAATTCCCAGATATCTGATATTGAAAGGAAACTCTCCACATAGTCTGGATCTTGTATTATACTCACTCTTCACTACCCTACTTTTTATTACAATCATATTTATGGTTGAAACAGCTTACTGTAAATATATTGTACCTACAATATGTAATTTTATTGATGTATTACAAGATCAAAGAAGTAGAAGGGTTACCAAAATAAAGGGAAATACGAAAAGGAATGGTAGACTATCCATAAAACTATTTCATAAAACCATTGATGATGGTAAAGAAAAGACAGAAAATTCTATATTGTACTCTCATGAGGAAGAAGTAAGATTGGATAGAGAACGTATCAAAAAAGAAAAAGATGATACAATAAAAGAAGTCTTGTCTTATTTTGAAGCTACTTTCAAAGATATACTGACAAGCAATGAAATGAGTGTCATGAAAGAAAATATTATGGCCTTAAACAATAAAACAGAAATAAAGACAGCTGTATTACGTCGTTTGAATGGAGTTACATCAAAAGATCTATACCATTTAGCTAGAAATATCGGAAAGCGGTTAGGATGCTCAAACATGCAAATAGCACATTTCATCAAAAAAAGTTTTCAGCTTATGCTTGAAGATACTGAGATACTGACCATTTCAAGCAAACTCACCTGTAATGAAGGACGGTTTACAATAAAAATTATTCCTATCGGAACACCGCTCGTTGCACAATCTCTTCCCTTTTCAAGGGATTAATATAGAAAAAACATTACTATCCATTGGTTAACTTATAATCCACCAGTTAACCAATAATACACCATCTTTCTTTGCTGAAAATCAATTTAAAATGATGAAGATAAAATTAAATTTCGAGGAATTACCTCAAGCAACAGCTTTTCTATTGGAGAAGGTGGAAGAACTGACGATTTCTATTAATGAGATGAAGCAGTTATTAAAGAGACAGACAGCAGCAAAGGAAGAAATGATTGGTATTAACGAGGCTTGTGAGATACTCAGTCTGGCTAAGCCAACGGTTTATGCTCTTGTTCAGGCAAATAAAATTCCCTATTATCAACCTGGGAAAATGCTTAAATTCAAACGTACCGAACTTATGGAGTGGATGGAAAAAAGCAGGAAAAAATCGATTGACAAAGAGAGCCTATACAAAGAGATACAAAAAGGAGTAAAACATAAGCCAAAATCAGGATGGGAGAAATTTTAGATATGGGAAGAATTGAAATGACAGATGAATACGTAAGAGTTGGTACCACACTCTATAAAATAGTTTTTCAACCTCTTATTAATGGTACATTTGCCAAGCGTAGAGTTCCTTGGAGTATGGGGATTTTACGTTATGATCATGGGAAAGACTTCATCGCAAGTGTTCCTAAATACGATGGTTTCTGTACAGTTCCAAGTCACGTAGATTATAAGCGGAATATTGGCTCGCTCCTTAATCTGTATGAGCCGATTACCCATACCCCACAAAAAGGGAAGTTCCCGCATATACAAGAACTTATTCTTCATATTTTTGGGGAACATTATGAGTTAGGTATGGATTACTTTCAGCTTCTTTATCTCAATCCAGTACAGAAACTACCAATTCTACTTTTGGCTTCTCAGGAAAGAAACACCGGTAAAAGTACTTTCCTGAATTTTCTGAAAGCAATCTTTCAGGATAACGTCACATTTAACACCAACGAAGATTTTCGTAGCCAGTTCAATGCTGATTGTGCCGGCAAATTACTCATTGGAGTTGACGAAGTGTTGCTTAACCGCAGAGAGGATTCTGAACGATTAAAGAATCTAAGTACAGCAAGTGTATACAAGATTGAAGCAAAGGGTAAAGACCGCTGTGAAGTGCAATTTTTTGGTAAATTTATCATGTGTTCCAATAATGAAGATACCCCTGTTCTTATAGAACCGGGAGAAACACGTTATTGGGTGCGAAAAATTAATCCTCTCAAAAATGACGATACGAGTTTTCTTCAAAAACTAATCACGGAAATCCCAGCATTCCTTTACTTTCTTCAACACCGTCAACTCACTACGGACAAAGAAAGTAGAATGTGGTTCAATCCGCAACAGATACATACGCCAGCTCTCGACAGGATTATCAATTGTAGCAGGAATCATACAGAAATAGATCTCGCTGAAATCTGCTTAAATATCATGGATACCATGAGCCAAGATAAATTGACTTTCTGCATTAATGACATTCAACAGTTATTAATGCTTAGTAATATCAAGGTTGAAACCTATCAGATTCGAAACATTTTAAAAAGGAACTGGAGACTTACACCTACAGACAATTCTCTTGCTTATTCAACCTTTATAAAAAACTTTCCTCCTGGCCCTCCGTATCGGGAAGAAAAGAAAACTGGCCGCTATTATACCATTACAAAAGAATTTCTTAAAAAGTTCCGATGATTTGATGAAACGATGAATATTGTATTTAAACAAAAGGGAATGAATGATTTATAATTCATCAAATTTTCATCATAATTCAGAAAAAGACTCAATGTTTCTTTATTTGAGGCATTGAGCCTTTATGTAAATATAGATTCATTTGTACAATTATGAAATATATACATATTAAGTAATTAAATTGACTAAACAATCAATTATTTGGCTTTATATGTGATGTTTCACCAAGATTATAGGAAATAATTAATAAAATATAATATTTTTGCATCCATATTATGATTAAAAAACTTAAGTATGGAGAAACAACCTATAAACCGAATAAAAGTGATGCTTGCTGAGCGAATGATATCAAATAAGGAATTAGCCGAAATGTTAGGAAAAGACCCAGCAACTATCTCCAAATGGGTTACTAATACTTCTCAACCGAATTTAGAGAATCTAATCGAAATAGCTCGTTGTCTTAAATGTGACCTAAACGACCTCGTCCGTCTTGACAATGTTGTTGCAGTTAAGCCCACAAATAACTAATGAAAGAACTCTATGCCAACCAATAAAAACGCACAACTCCGCTATCAGATACTTGACCGTTGTTTTAGCGATTTTCTTCATAAATATACCATTGACGACCTCATTGATAAAGTCAATGAAGTACTAATGGATATATCCGGAAGCCAGGTCAGTATCCGTCAGATACGTGAAGACATCAAATATATGAAGGATAGAGTTACCTACAATGCCCCTATTGAAGCTTACCCATACGAAGGCAGGAAGTGTTACTACCGCTATTCAGACAAAAACTTCTCAATATTTAATAATGAATTATCTACAGAAGAAGTAACCTCATTACGTTCAACCATTGATATTCTCAGCCGCTTTCGTGGTATTCCTACAAATGCATGGTTGGAAGATGTTATTTCTAATCTAGAATTTCGGTTTGGCGTAAGACCTAATCCTGAGAATGTAGTTGCATTCGAACAAAATGAGATGCAGAAAGGGACTGAGTTCTTAGGCGAATTGATTAATTCAGCCATAAATCATCAACCACTGAATATAGTATACCGTACTTTTACTGGCAATGAAAGTACAAACATTATTCATCCCTACCATATAAAACAGTTCAATAACCGATGGTTTCTTATAGGTTTACAGGAGGGTGAACATGCTAATTACATAACAAACAAGGCTTTAGACCGCATAGTAAAATTTACGCATGCCAATGTTCCTTTCATTCCAAATACAGAAATAAACTTCAATGACTATTTCAAAGATATAATTGGAGTGACTTTACCTAAAGAGTATCCAGAACCAGAAGAAATTATCCTACAATTCGATGCGGCTCGCTTTCCTTACATTACTAGTAAGCCGATTCATGCTTCTCAAATAGTAGAAGACGAAGAGAAACATATTATCAAACTTAAAGTAAGGCCCAACAAAGAGCTTGAAGCTAGAATATTTTCTTTTGGAAATCAGGTAACTGTACTCAAACCTATGTGGTTAAGGAAACAAATGATAGAAAAATTAGAAGATATATTGAAAAAGTATTCTACTATGCAGAAAGACTGCAATATAGAGCCATAACTTTGCAAACGAAAATTATGATAAAAGATGCAGACATAAGTGAGAATCAACTCCTCGTAGGTTATGGCGAAAAGGTTTGCATGAACCTTTTGAAGGATCATACCACCCAGCAGAATATCTACTGGGCAACCGACTCATATTCCGACTTGGGAGATGATTACACCTTCTTTGCTCCTATTACACTTGATAAGATAACATCCTATGTTTCAGATGATGGTATTGTCATCACAAAGGAAAAATATAAAGAGCTTGTTAAAGAAAATCCTGAGGTTAAGGAAAAATATCAGGAGATTATCCGTCCCCGTTCGGTAAAATCGAGAGAAGAGCAAACTCAACGAGCAAAAGATAAAGCCGAAGTTTTCACTCCTGCTTGGATTTGTAATGCTCAGAACAATCTTATTGATGAAGCATGGTTCGGGCGGAAAGAAGGACTGTTTAATTCTCCTGATCCGAACGACCCTCACAAATGGATTAATAATAAAGAAAAAATTATATTTCCTGAAGATAAGACATGGAAAGACTATGTGGCCGATATGCGTCTGGAGATAACATGTGGAGAGGCTCCCTATCTATGTAACCGTTATGATGCCGTATCCGGTGAATATAATGATGATGTTAAGCATCGAATTGGCTTGCTCGATAGGAAACTGCGTATCGTGTCAGAAAATACCAAAGACTCTAAGGAATGGATTTTATGGGCAAAGATAGCTTTACGTTCCACTTATGGTTTTGAATGGCAGGGTGACAATCTATTGCTTGCCCGCGAAGCCCTGTTCTTTACTTTCGAGGAGCATTATATTGCGCAGTTCGGTGAGAAAAAGTTCAATCAGAACAAAATGCGCATGATGCCCGGTGTGGCATACATCATATCGTGGAACATCTGGCAAATGGATGGTTTGAAATTTGGATTGCCCGGATATGATCCCTACATTGAAAAAAAGTCATCAACCGGTAAACAACTATCCATATCATTTGACGATGTGCCAGAAGAGAAGCGCGAGCCCGCTCCACACGAGCGGCTTTGCCTTGTAAAAGACTTTCTTGAAGGTATTAATCTCCAGAAAGCCACACTTAACTCAAAAGATTTCCATGACCTAAAGGCACCTAAATGTACCTTTAAGTCTTTAGTAAATAAGAATAATTAAAAACAAAATATCTATGGCAACGTACTCAACCCTCGAAGAAATAAAGGTGGATACACAAGCTAATCCGTCTTCGAACAACCTGATCGTACTACGTTCAGAACAAAGAGACGCAATAGATCAAGCTAAAGAACGTTTCTGCAAGAAAACCGGTCGAAAAGGTGATTATCAATATACAGTTCTTCCTGAATCCCGACAGTTTCTCTGGAATGCAAAGATGCGTTTCGGCAAGACCATCTGCGCCATGCAGCTGATGCGCGAAATGGACGTAAAGCGTACACTCATCATAACCCACCGCCCCGTTGTTGGCGACAGCTGGCTCAATGCTTTCCGTCAGGTTGTAGGCTCCAAAAATTCAGTTCCTAAAGTAGATGGAAACTCTGATATACACCACACTTATGGCTTTGGCACACGCTCAGATAATGAAAGCGAAGGTAACTTCTACGACCTTGAAAAATTTGTACAATCCGAAGGTAACCACTATGCTTTCTTCGTTTCGATGCAATATATGCGTCTCTCTGAGTTGGTCAACCTAAAGACGCAAGCAAAATATAAGAATCAATCTGGAGAGAATTCTGGAGGAGCTACTAAAATTGAGAATGAAAAACTGAAAGCTGATATTCTCAATGCCGATTGGGACCTTGTTATTATCGACGAGGCGCACGAGGGCACACGAACATCTTTGGGGAAAAGCGTCATTGATGATTTCTTGAAGAAGGACAAGACCAAGATGCTTTATCTCTCCGGAACCCCCTTCAATCTTTATGAAGATTTCAAGGAAGATGAAATTTACACATGGGACTACATTGCAGAACAGCAGGCTAAGAAAAAATGGTATGAAGAGCATCCTAATGAAAAGAATCCATACGAGGAATTGCCTAAGATGAATATCTTCACTTATGACATTACAAAGAATATAAACAATGTGCTTGACCAGACAGGTATATTTACTTTCCCTGAGTTCTTCCGTACATGGACAGGCAATCCTAAGGCGGACAAAGCAGCCATGCCTGCCGGTTCCAAAGGACGGTTTGTACACGAAGTAGATGTGCTTAAGTTCCTGAATCTTCTCTGTACAAAAGACGCTGAAAACAACTTCCCGTTCTCTACTACGGAATATCGTAAGATGTTCCGACATACATTGTGGGTTGTTTCCCATGTCAACGAGGCAGCCGCCTTGGAGCAGCTGCTTAACGAGCATCCCATATTCAGACATTTCAATGTAGTGAACGTAGCCGGCAAGAACGATACGGACGAACAGAGTGAGAATGCACTCGATAAAGTACTCAATGCGATAGGTGAACTGCCGGAAAAGACTTCTACCATTACCATATCCTGTGGCCGTCTAACCACTGGAGTTACTGTCGCCCCTTGGACCGCAGTCTTCTATCTCAAAGGTGGAGACCGTGCTGCCACCTATATGCAAACTATATTTCGTGTACAGTCGCCTTACAAAACACCTGACGGCAAGATGAAAACAGAGTGTTATGTATTCGACTTTGCACCGGATCGTACCTTGAAGATTGTAGCCGAAACTTCAAAGTTTTCATCAATGGCTAAAACCAAGGATAAACAAAAGGAAGAAGGCGAAGAAGAAAAAACTCAGGAGATGCGTGATAAGGATACTGTTCGTGACTTTATCGAATTATGCCCGGTTATTTCTATGGATGGTGGAAAGATGAGTCCTATGGATGTCAATACTATCTACAAGAAACTGGAGAGCGTATACATCGACCGTTTAGTTCGTAAAGGATTCGACGACAATTGCCTTTATGTTCAGGAAGAACTTAACAAGATTGACCCTAATCTCCTCAATCAGATTGGCGAAAACGGAGGACAAGCTCCCGACGAGAAACGTAAGGATGCCAAAGACACGATAGACCTCAGCCACATGACCGAAGAACAGCGTGCGGCATGGGAAGAAAAAATACGCCAAAAGAAAGCTGAAGCTGCAGAAAAGGCAAAGAAGAAAGCTCAAAAGGATGAGGAGTTCCGAAAGCAGTGGGAATCATGGAGTGAAGAAGAACGCGAGGAATGGCAACGTCAGGAAGCTGAACGCATAGCCCGCCGTGAAAAGGCTAAGGAAGAGCGCGAAGAGTTCCGCAAGCGTATCACCAACATACGTGGAATAGCCCTGCGTATCCCATTGCTGATGTATGGTGGAGCTGATGCGGGCGATACGAAAGAAGACATCACCGTGGATAACTTTACCCGTAAGATTAGTAATGACTCATGGTTCGAGTTCATGCCCAAAGGAATTTCGAAATCAGATTTCAACAAAATCAAGAAATGCTTTAATGCCACTCGTTTTGAAGAAGCAGGAAAGAAATATCGTGCCCTAACCCGAGAGGCTGACTTCATGCATGTGGACGAGCGTATCCGTCAGATTACGGAAATCTTCTCATATTTCCGCAATCCGGACAAGGAAACCGTCCTTACTCCATGGCGAGTGGTCAATATGCACATGAGCGATACTATAGGCGGCTATTGCTTCTATAACGAGAGTTTTGATGAAAAGACCGGACAACTGGTTACTCCCCGCTATGTTGATCAGGGAGATGTAACTCGTCAGCTTTTCGATAACGTTGATTTGGCAGGCGAAGTACAGACCAAAATTCTGGAAATCAACTCCAAGACAGGTCTCTACCCTCTTTACATCACCTATTCACTTTATCGTCGCCGGTTAGACGAATATATAAAGGCGGAATGTATTGAAAGAGAAAGCGTCAGTGTGCAGGAGGAGCAGGTGGTATGGGACGATATTGTACGGGATAATATTTATGTCATCTGTAACACTCCCATGGCTGTGGGTATCACCCGTCGCACCCTCTTCGGCTTTCGCGATGTAGAGAGAAAAGCGAATATAAAGGATGAACAATTAATTAAACGTGCTTCCAACGACCAGGAAGGTCTTGTTAAAGAATTGAAGACTGTTGGTTTCTGGAAGGGTAATTCAAGTAAACAGGAAATGAAATTTAATGCAGTAGTGGGAAATCCACCATATATGTTAAAACAAAATGACACAAGCGATGATCCTATATATCATCAATTTATGGATTTGGGATATAAGCTTTCACATCTTGCCACTTTTATTACTCCAGGGCGTTTCTTATTTAACGCAGGAAAGACTCCTAAAGCATGGAATAATAAAATGCTTAATGACGAACATTTAAAAGTTGTTTGGTATAAAAGTGACAGTACAGAGATATTTCCTAACGTGGATATTAAAGGGGGAATTTGTGTAACTCTACATGATACTACTATTAGATATGGGAAAATTGGTATTTTCACAAAGCATAATGAAGTAAGTACAATTCTTGGGAAAATATGCGTCGATAAATTTATTTCTTTTAAAGAGATTGTTTATGCACCCGAAAGTTACAGATTAAGTAAAAAGATTCATGCCGAACATCCTGAGGTTATTAAACTTCTTAGCAATGGTCATCCGTTTGATATAACAACCAATATATTCGATAAACTTACGGATTACTTTTTTGACGTAAAACCCAATGATGGCAAAGAATACATACAAATTTATGGACGTCAAAATAATGAAAGAGTATATAAGTGGATTAGACGAGATTATGTAGATTCACATAATAATCTGGATAAATATAAAGTATTTTTACCGAAATCAAATGGGAATGGTGAATTTGGTGAAACTCTAACATCACCAATAATAGGCTATCCAGGACAAGGACATACGCAAACTTTTATCAGTATCGGTAATTTTAATACTTTGGAAGAAGCTGAAGCATGTCAAAAGTACATTAAAACTAAATTTGCTCGGTTGCTTTTGAGTGTTCTTAAAGTTACTCAACATAACCCAAGAGAAACTTGGTCTAATGTTCCAATGCTTGATTTCACGGCTCAATCAGATATTGATTGGAAAAAATCGATATCTGATATTGACGGTCAGTTATATCGCAAATATGGGCTTTCCACTTCGGAATCAATATTTATAGAATCAATGATTAAACCCATGGAATAATGCCAAAGAAACTTTACACATCCATCCCAAAGAATTACCCTGTATGCCAGCATAGTGACTGCCCCATGGCAGCCACATGCCTGCGTCAGATATCATATACTGAATTATTGGAAAATGAAGAATACATTCATTTAATAAATCCAAACAAATGTAGCAAAGACGTTACTTGCAAATACTTTCGTGATAATCAGCCTATCATGTATGCACGTGGATTCACAAACTTTCAGAAACGAATGTTTCCTGACCAGTATCTTAAGTTCATGAATCAGCTGATTGCCACATTCGGGCGAAATGCTTATTTCGAACGCCGTAGAGGTGAGACTGCCCTGTCACCAAAAGAACAGGCAATAGTACTCAAGGCTTTAAAAAAGGCAGGTGTAACCGAAGAAATGAAATTCGATAAGTACGAAGAGAATCTGAATTGGAATGATTGACTCAGTACTTTACTACAATTACTCCAGTACTTTGCCCGAAGTACTGGAGTACTCCGGTATAAGTATTATAGTACTTTAATATAAGTACTGACCAAACCTAATATTAAGCAGAAAAAGATGGCAAAGAAACAAATTATACCCACTTCTGAATCAATACGTAACGCCTATATACAGGAATTGCAGAAACGTAGGACTGATGCAGAATCATTCGCGTCTTTCAGCGAAGTAGAACTGGTAACATTTATACGTAAATACGAGTCCACTACCTTTTCGAGTATTTACGAGTGCCTTGACCATAACTTCTACGACCGTGTTCGGGACCGCATAGCAACCAACCGGGAAATGGCAGCTATTGACGAGGAAGCGGAACTGATGTATTCTGTCCATCTGAAAACCTACTCTCAGTTCCTTGAATCAAAAGCATTCAAAAATTTGTTCAAACGCAAAATAAATTTGGAAGGAACAGTCAAGAAGGCACAGCCTCAACAGGAAGTAAAGGTACAAAAATTCCGTGAAGAGACAGAAGGTGAACGCAAGCATATTACAAAAGAAATGGAAGTAATACATAGAAATCCTCAGCTCCGCCAGCAGTGTATCAGCCGCTATGGTTATCAGTGCCAATGCTGCGGTATGAACTTTGCCGAGATGTATGGTGAAGCACTTGGGACAAACTTTATAGAAGTACACCATTTAAAGCCAATTTCTACATTTGAAACAGAAGGTATTCCAAAGGATTTCGTAGAAAATCTTGTACCTTTATGTTCTAACTGCCACTCCATGATTCATCACATTGAACAGAGCGATCATCAACTCCGCGACTTGCGTGAAGCATACAAAGGCACAAAGAAAGAGCTGAGAGTATTGAAAGAGGACTGAGTAAACAACTCATAAATGGAAGCAAATTACTAAAACCGAATTAATAAGAATTTAATAGAAAAACATGATATCCATCAAAAGATATACAAGGTGGAGAAAATAAACAAGATAAAAGAAGTAATTTATTTAAACTTAAAACTTTTACCAGATGACTATTACTCAGAAGATAATAAATTATTTAGCAGGCTATAATATTTCTGAAAAGGTAGAACAATTACACCATGCTATAAAAGAAAAAGACAACACTATACATCAATTGAAAGAAACATGTAAAGTTATAGAGGAGAAATATCAATCACTTTATACACAGCAGAATGAAATAAGCAATGAAATCACTAAGTATAAGGAGGAAAATATAAGACTAGAGTCTGAAAAAAAACTACAAAGCAGTCAAATCTGTAATTTAAAAAATGAATTACAAAATTACGAAGAGATTATATCTGAGGAGAAAAACAAAAACAATGAAACTTTAAAAAAACTCACCGACACCATCAATAAGTGTAATAAGTTAGAAATAAATATTGATGAATATAAATCCTATAATAACAAACTACAATCTTTTATAAGTCAATCAAACGAAGACATAGCAAGATTGAAAAATGAAATTTCATCTCTAACAGAATCTATATCAACCAAGGAAAATGAAATTCATGATTTAAGCCGGAAAAACAATGAGCTGTCAGAAGCTTATTGTAGACTACAAAATCAATTACAGACTGTATCCTACGAGATGCAGGATTTAAAAAATGAGAATGAAACATTAGAATCAAATTGTGAAAAACACCTTGAAAGAAATAATCTGATAGATAATGAAAACAAGAAATTACATGAGCAATTAAATGAGCTGAATTTAAGGTATAACAACCTGAATTCTATGTATAATGAGCTGTATTCAAAGCATGAGGAATCCATAAAGCAAAGCCATTCTGATGAAGAAATAAGAAACCTCGAAAAACAAATTCAGACAAACGAAGAGGCGATTGCATCTCTGAATCAAACATTATCCATTAAAGAAGATGAATTAAGGAGAATCAAAGATGAGAAAAAGCATCTGGAAAAAGCGTTAGAAGACGAAAGGGTTCAGATAATTTCGCAGAGTACAAAAATTTCCAAATATAATAATCTTAACAATATATTGTACGAAGAGAATAAACAACTCAAAAATAGAATAGATTCACTGGAAAATAGACTCAAGAATGACAATATTCCAAGCAAAGAAGAGTCAAACAAGCAAGAATCTTTAAGTTTGGATTCACAAGTCAATTTAGAAAGCAGTCAGAAAGAGGCTGATAAATCTAACTCTATCGAAGAAAAGCCTGCAAAAACTCCTGTCCCGAAAAGTTATAGACCTGTAAAAAACAAAGAACAAGAAGCTTTTCAGCTAAGCGATGGAAATATTGTTGACTTTCCGGAAATAACAAACGATACGGACGACACCACATCAAGATCTATAAGATATGTTTACAACGACAAGGGAGAAATAATAGATGCAGACAATTTCTTTCGGATGAGCAGTGCGGAAGAGATTGCACATGTAAGCAGAATGTTGTCCGAAGCAGATATAAAAAGCAGTAAATATTGGACTTGTGGAATATGTAGAGCGAGAGTGAAGATAGCTCACAGAAGATATGGGAACAATAAAGAATCTTTGTTCTTCATACATGCGCAAAAAAATGTAAATTGCCCATGGACAATCATGTCCGACAAATCGAATGACAATCACTACGAAGGAATTGATATAGAAGAGCTCACAGAAGAAGAAATAAAAACAGCCTTAAGTTCCGATACAAATGTGCTCCGTAGAGATTTAAAACTGAAGATTATATCTCTCCTGAATTCAGAGAAGAGTAAAGCATTGGGAGTAACCGATGTGAATATGGACAAAATTATTCGCAGCAATTTTCCGTATATGAAATGGAGACGTCCTGATATATCTTTTAACTTCAAGGATAGAAAGGTTGTTATAGAACTTCAGAACAACAATGTAGACCTGGATACTATTGTCGATAAAGATATATTCTATAGAATCAATAATGTTCAGGTAATATGGGTGTTTGGAAATGGGAATGAAAGCAAATATGACTATATGAAGTTGTTCAACTATAAGAACACTCTTTTTGCCAATCATAGAAATGTGTTTGTACTTGACAAAGAAGCCTTGGAAGAGTCTATTTCCAGAGATGAACTCTTGTTGAAGTGTAACTGGCTGGACGAAGATAATAAGTGGAAGTTTACACTTGAAAACTCTAATACCAATGGTAAACTTATCATATTAGAGGAATTGACATTTGATGATGAATTTTGCAAGCCATATTATTTTAATGCGAATGAAGCTTATTTCACGAAGCATCCGGAAGCCTATACAGAATATATGGGTACACTCATTAGCCGTGAAGGATTGAAAAAATCTATTGAAGATAAATGGGTAAACAGTAATCTTTACCAGGATGCTCTCACCGAGATGAGAAAAACGGGTAAATATGCTGAGATTTCAAAATATGGAGATTTATGGGGATTCCGCTTTAATAACAAGTCGCTGATAAATCCGATATTTACCAGCGAGCCTAAATTACAGGACAATAGGTTCTATAAGGTAGCATTGAATAATAAATTGGGAATCGTAGATAAATATGGTATAAAGATTATTGATTGGGATAATGATTTTGACTACGATGACATTTACTATGATGATATAAATAACTGCATCATATTCACAAAAGATAGCAAAACGGGTGTTGCAGATAAATTAGGAAATGAAATAGTTCCTGCAATCTATGAATCTATAGAACCATGGGACAAGGGTATATTCAAAGTTCAAAAAGGCAATAGATATGGACTTATTGACCTGAATAACAATATCATTACAGATATAATATACAATAAAATAGGAAAACTTGAATCAGGCAGTGCCAAAGTAACTATTACCCACCCTACTCAATCGTGGAGGCAACTCGAAAACTACATTGACAAAAAAGGTAAATTGATTTCAAAGTATTCTGACTTGAATGATGAATATTGTCTGGTTCAAGAATTTGGGTTATTGGGAGTCTGCGATAAACTCAGGAATACTAAAATTCCATGTTTATACGATGAAATACAATTATGGGTAGATGATTTGGTTAGGGTAAAGAGTAATGGCAAATGGGGCGTAATAAATATATCTGACAACTCCATTCGCATACCTATTAAATACGATAGTATAGGAAATTTCATTCATGGCGTTGCCAATATTACATTTGTTGGTACTAAAAGTTGTATAAACATCAGAGGCGAAGAAGTTGTTGAGAAAAGTATCGAACTCCAAAATTCGCTGTCTAAAACACTTAAATCCGGCAAATGGGGAATTGAAGACAACAATGGTAATGAAATAGTAGCCCACATGTACGATGAAATTGGTTCTTTCAGAAGACGTTTAATCGGTATAATTAATAATCGTGTTGTGAAATTGGATGCATACTATGATTATCCTATACCAATGATAGGCAGATTAATGAACGAGGAAAATAATAAGTATATGATAAATATCGCAGGAGTTAGCAGTTACATATCTATCAGACAACTGAAGAATATGAATCTAAACAGAACAGATATATTTAATAATAATGATATTTGCGATAAATTAGGCTTTATGAATATTGATTTTATTAATGAACGATATGAACTTAGGTATATAAGTGAAAGTAATAAGTCAAAGCTTTTGAGTTTTGGTGACAAAAACTCGAATTTCACTTTAGGTGAGATTATAGAAGGCAAAATATCCAACATAAAAAAAACAAAAAAGAAATCTGGAGAGTACAGAATAGTTAGTGTTTTAGTAAAATTTCCAGACAGCCGAGTTACTGTAGTAAAAGCAAATAACTTCAATACCTCAAATAAAAATATTAACGATTATAATATAAATGATTCCATAAGACTTAAAAAATTAGGATTCGATGATAATATTGATAGAACTATTTGGCAAGTATTATAAACTATTATCGTATTTTTGCTATATTGCATAGCAAAGATTCTGAAAGCCATGGACGTCAGTAAAAAAGATATAATATCCTAGAACCCCTAAAATAGTCTTATATGGACATCAACAAATATATAGGTGAAACCACAGAATACGACAAGAAGCAGGAAGTGGAACGTCGTAAGGTTAAAAGCTGGCTAAAGAGTGTCAGCGCGTATGCTAACGGGACTGGCGGCATTCTGCTATTTGGTATTGCCGACGATGACACTCTTGTAGGATTGAAAGATGCAAAAGATGATGCTGAATTTATCAGTCAGAAAATAAAAGAACGTATCGATCCCGTTCCACAAGTAGTAATGAAGATTGAACAGGAAGAGGATAAAGATTTTCTTATTCTACATGTCTATCCGGGTGAAGATACCCCCTACTATTATATAGGTGATGGCGTGCTTGAAACTTTTGTCCGTATCGGTAATGAGTCTGTCGTCGCCGATGCGACAGAACATAAACGTCTCGTTTTGAGAGGCAGAAACACATCATTCGACGCACGTCCGAGCGATGAATCAATAGACAACTATGCTTTTACCAAACTCCGAAGCCGTTATTATGCGTGGAACGGCGTAAGCTTCGACAACAAATTGTATCGTTCATTTGGATTGGTTGACACCAAAGGAATACTGACGAATGCCGGTTTGCTGATGGCTGATGAATGTCCCATCCGTCAAAGCAGGGTTTTCTGTACCAGATGGAATGGCAAAACAAAAGCAAGCGGTACGATAGATGCATTAGATAGCAGTGAGATTTCGGGAGGACTGGTTACTTTATTGGAAGAAACTATGGCTTTTATCCGCCGCAATATGCGTACAATATGGTATAATTTACTGAAAGAATGCAACCGACTTTCTATTCAGATAGAGCTCAGTTTACTGTTACTTTCCCGAATCTTATAAGAATCTGGAAAGAGGAACATCCTGATATAGAGATAAATTATGTTGAGGATACAAGTGGCACTCAAGATGTCCCTCAAGGTGTCCCTCAAGATGTCCCTCAAGGTGTCCCTCAAGATGTCCCTCAAGACAAAGAATTGGATGCCTGGATTGAAGAACAGGTTGCTACTTATCCTAAAATAACTACAGAAGAGCTGGCTAAAATGTCCGGTAAAACATCAAAAACAATAAAACGACATATCTTAAAAATGCCACACATCAGATTTATCGGCAGTGGATATAGCGGATATTGGGAAGTTGGAGAAAAAGAATCAGACCATGATAGAAAAGCTAACAAAAGGACTAAAAGATAAAATTGCATCATTCGACATCAGTAAGCCATACGTCTGGCTGCTGAAACTGTCGGAGGCTGATTTCAATGAGCTTGAAGTCTGCCTGAATGATATTGCTTCTGCTAATGGATTTTCAGCTTTAGTATCCCCTCAATATGCCGTAGAAACTACAATATATATAGCTGAATGGTATAAACGCAAGTATCAAAGCGGGAACAGTAATCCACTGGTAGAAAAGCTTGACCTTGAAGTCCTTTGGACCAATGCCGGCATTAACCAGAAACTGTATCTCTATCATGATGATAAAGGCGACAAACGCTGGCTATATTCCATTTACGTGCTTGGTGGCCTTGCTATTAAACATGAACTTGGCAGAAATGACAACCTGAGATTCCTGAAAGGTTTGTGTCGGCTCTACCACGGTGAAGACTATACACTGGAAAATCTGGATGAAGCATCAAGAGCCATTGCTTTTCGTGAAAGTATCAAACGCTGTCACTCACTGTATGAGTATATGCAGGAGATACTCAATGGCCAAATGCCATTCGACGATGAGGATTTGAAAAATGCTGCATCTGATGTCAATCTCTTTGTAGCCGTTCTGAAAACTGCTAATGACGAGATTCTGAAAGTGAAGTTCCGTTTTGAATGGGTCGTCACTTTTTCACCTGACTACACGTTTATGTCCAGACGACTTAATGTCTTGCTGAAACCTGAAGAAGTTGGCGGTGGACTGCACCAGTATCTACGATATGACAAGGTTCATCTTTGGGGCGTGCCTCATCCTGAAACCCAGAAACATCTTTATGTCTATATAAGATTCCGATACAATGAGAAAACGATTGAGCCATCAACCATGGATAAGCCGATTATCACCTATTTGAATCATGGCGTGAATGATTTTGTGGCCTTTGGTGTGGAAAAAGGCGTACAGGTGAAGCATATTCCGGCTACTCGCTTCAACAAGATAGAAATCATAGTTAAAGATGATGATGGCAATGAATATCCGGCACAATCGGTCGATGCTATGGAATACATTCAGCTATGGAGATCAGATAGTATCTGTAACACATGGACATCAACGCAGAATGCGCAGAGAGAAACAGCGTTACTCTTCACCCATCCATGCAAATTGAAAGATGCAACCATTGCCAATGAAGTGTACAGTATGCCGTTCAATGACAGTCGGTTTGGTATCAGCGAAATATGGAACTGGGTTTATATATACGATTCAGTTACTTTCTATACTCCCCAAAGACGGGAAATATGTCTGTATAACCGGATAGGATACGACCAGATTACGACAAGACTGTATTCCGATACGATTCACTACGTCAATGGGGGCATGGTGAATCATTATTATATAGATGATCCTGACATCAGCGAAGAACCTGACATAGAAAAACTTCCTCTGATTTTCGGTAAGGAAGACATCATTGTGAGACATTTTGCAACCAAAGACGACATTCTGAATGCCAGGCCGGAAAACGTTACTACAGCAGAATTGATAGAATATAAACAGCCAAACGGAAGATTTACAGAATGGACATCGGTTAGCGAGCCTTCTTATGGAGAAGCCATACTTAGAATTACAGTGAAGGGTAAACTGTTTCTGATGACTGTAGCTTATCTTCCAGAACTTGGAAAAAACAATCCGATAGTACGCGACTTCGATTGCACAGCTATCCGCTATCGTACTATGGATGGAGAAGAAAAAAACTATCGGGATAATATCCCTTTAGATGGTAAGGTATTGGCCCCGACACTTCCTATCCAATACGGTGAAGACGAAAGTTTCTTTGTAATAGATGTATATCGCCCTACCCTCGTAAAGGAAGTCTTGCTTGACGGCAGCATCATACAGTATCTGAAAAAAGATGAAACTCTGGACTTACCTTACATTTATAAGGATAGAACACAAGTCAATGATTTCAGTTGCAGAGGCTATCAGGCATATCAATGCAATAATATCGGTAATATCTACACAGAGGATTTCATAAATATCTCTGGTAATCCAAGTATCGGGGAAGCAGCTATGAATGCATGGCGTATGGACAGACGTTTCATGGGAAATTTACTTGATGCGGTGGCCCCAGACTGTCTTGTGGTATGTTTCGGTAATTCACAAGCCAACAGTTCCTGGGATGGAAAAAATGCTCTGTTCTGGAATTATGATGTCCATACAGACCCTGAGTCCATTAATCCAGATAATGAAGCAGACTCAAAAGATGTAGGCTTGATATTCCAGGACATTCGACATTCTAATAATTTGTCCTGCAATCTTGGATTGGACATCGACAACGACCCATGGGCTTGGGACGATATAGAAGAGTCCGTACTGAAATGTTTCGAAGTGGCCAATACCTATGGTATCTACTTTTTCCTAATGAAACCACTGAGAGACTTGGATATTGACAAGATACCTGAAGAAATATATAAGCCCTTGTTTGAAAAAAGAGGTGGTCATCTGAGCCGTGAAGATAAATTGGGATTAATCAGGCTGAGTGATGAATTAGGCTTTGAATGGCCAGAATTTGATATTTTTATTGACAACGAATAACAATCGAACAGATATGAATTTCTCCGAATTATATAATAGTAACCGCAAGGCGGTAGAAAGAGCACTCGTAGCCATGTGGTGTGGCGAATCGAATAATGAAAGTCAGCGTTCTTACATCAAGCAGATAAAGGCACTTATCAGTAACTTGTTTGCTCCAAAGAATGCAGTGCCTGTAGTTCAATGTATGAACTCCTATATACCTGTATCACCTGATAAGGTTGAAAAAGCTAAGTCCTTGGTAGGTAAACTCTGGACAAAGCCATATCCACCATACGAACATCAGTATAAATGCTGGGATGTATTGCTGAACCAACATACTGCCGACAACAAGCCAAAATCAATCGTTGTAACAACAGGAACCGGCTCTGGTAAAACCGAATGTTTTATGATGCCTTTGGTTCACGACCTTTCTCTCCATGCGCAACCAGGAATGATACAGGCTCTCTTTCTCTATCCGCTGAATGCTCTTATGGAGGACCAGAAAGAACGCTTGGAGGAATTATTGACAAGGGCCGAAGAAACAACAGGAACCAAGCTTACCTACACAGTGTACAATGGTGATCTTCCTGAAATAGAGCCTAAAAGTACCGATACATCCGATGATGCAAATAAGTTGCGTAAACGGATTGAGCAGATTACAGGTGGAGTGTATGAATTTGTTCAGACCGACCCTAATGAGAAGGGACATTTTGAACTGAAGAATGCTAAATATTCCCACATGATATACACCCGTAAGGACGTGCGGAATAATCCTCCGCATATTGTTCTGACCAATCCTACCATGCTGGAGTACATCCTGCTGCGTGGAAGTGACGCAAATCTTATTGTGGCTGGAAGAAATAGTCTCAGATGGGTCGCCATTGATGAAACACACTCTTATACAGGGGCCGGCGCAGCCGAGTTGGCCATGCTCCTGCGTCGTGTGCTGCTTGCCTTTAAAGTTGATGCGCAGGACATACGGTTTGCGACATCATCAGCAACTTTCGGCAATGGGGAAGATAAGGAAAAAGACGAACGCGAATTGAAAGAGTTCATAGCCGGAATTACAGGAATAAACGCCGACCAGGTAGAAGCTGTGGGTGGTAGCCGTACTGGTGAGACAGAAATTCCACAAGGAGAAGATGAAGAACGATGGAAAAAAATATTCCATTCAGATTACATCTCATTGGATGAATTGTATCCGGTGGAAGCTACTATAAGCGAGAAGTTACAATGGCTGGATGAAATGTGCCAGCGTGAAGAAAACAGATATAAAGATGCAGGACTGAAAGTTCCCGATATGAAACTGAAGGTACACTATTTTTACCGTGTACCCAACAATGGACTATATGTCCGTCTGAATAAGTTTTCTGATGGTTCCTTCAAGATTTATTCAGAAAATATCATAAACAGAAAGAAAGATGGTGAGGTTGATACTTCAGAAGAAGTCCCACTATTAGAATTAAGCCGGTGCAAGCATTGCGGAGAATACGTAGCTGTCGCCATGGTTAACATGGAAGATTGGACATACGAACCTGTAGCAACAGACGATAGCGATATGTTTGATCTGGATATGGAAGAAAGTGATGACAGCTCAAGGAAGAACTATGTCATATTCGGCCTGTCCAAAACAAAAAGTATAAAGGGAGATAACAATGTATCATTCCGTTTGCTTCCTGGAGCCCAGCTGCAACCTGTGACTCCAGCTGATGAAGAGAATACTGACAGCTGGCATGTAGTAGGCAACATTCAAGGCTGTTGCCCTTATTGTAATGCAAAACAAGGAAAGAGCCATAATACGGACAAAGATATTGAAGACGATGCAAATGGAAATATGGAAGAAAACCGTCTTCAGAAACTCCGCCTTTCTGCAGATTTTATTTCTCGCATGATGGCACCAAGCATTCTTGATCAGCTGGACAGGGGAGAATCGACAACAGGTGGTATTGTACTGCACGACGGACAGCAATATATCAGTTTTGTGGATAGTCGTCAGGCTGCAGCAAAAGCTACATTGAAGCAGAATCTGGAACAGGAACGTATGTGGTTCTATAGTACGATATATCATGAGATGTGTCGCAGAAAAGCAAACGGAATCACTAAAGAAGCTGCTATGGCTCAAATTATGGCAGCTGTTCAAGCAGACCCTATGTCTATGTTGAAGTATGCTCCCATGTTACAAAATCTCCAATCGCCTGACACCAATGTGGTGCAAAAGCAATTGGACGATATGTCATGCAACTATATGACATGGTCAGAGATTGCAGAACTGCTAAAGAAAGATCCATATTGCCCGGTATTTGCCTCTGTATTTGTTAAACGGTCGGGAGAAAGTGACGAAATAGAAGATGGATTACCATCTGACAAAATAATTGACAAGTATGTACAGAGTATTATGGTGATGTATTTGTCACACCGTCCTGCATCAGCTGCATCACCAGAAAATTTAGGATTGTTCGAAGCTTGCTATCCGCAGCTCAAACAAATAGAGTTGCCTGATGAGGTACAAAATTTTAACAGTATTATCAATAATCCGGCTAACCAAATTACCAAAGAGGACTGGCAAAACCTGATGCAGGTTTACCTTGATTATACTGTCCGTAACAACCAGTCATTCTATCTTCGGATTCCAGGGAACGACAAAATTGACATATTTTCTACAGTGCGCTTTGCCACAGAAAAGCCTCGCCGCCGACCATTTAACAAGCCGAAATTGGAAGAAGGCAAAATATCTCAAGCCCGTATTGTACGATATTTGTGCGCATTGATTGCACGTGATGACCATTCGCTTACTATTAATGATGCCCAGCGTCAGTATTTTAAGGTAATTTCTGATGTTGTAGATGCCCTTTGGAATACATTGACCAGTGACAAATATAAAATTCTTCAGGTAGGACAACGTCTGAACGATATGGGTAAATTCGTCAATGAGAAAGATAATGCTCCCCGTTTCAACCTAAATGATCTATGTTTCAAGCTCTATGATGACGTGTATCTGTGTGACACTAAAGCAGATGCTGGTCCTCATTCAGTATGTCTTCGACCTATTGGTAATAACTTCAAACGGTTCTCGCCTTATCTGGAAGGCGGCATTCCAGTTGAACTTAGAGAAGAACTGCATGAACAATGGAATGTATTCCCTTACTATGTTGGTTCTAGAAAAAAGGAAGGTGACAGAAGATCAATTGAAGCATGGGCGAAAACACATCGGGCATTACTATGGGATCATAATATTTGGGGTACAGATGGTATATTTTCTGACCGTCTGGAGGATATTCATGCTTTCCCGAATCTATTCATTCAGCAAGAACATACAGCTCAAGTGGATAAGAATGTTGCTCGTGGATTACAATCTAAGTTCAAAGACCATACTATTAATATCCTTGCATGCTCAACAACGATGGAGATGGGTGTAGACCTTGGTAACCTGGAAGTCGTAATGCTTTCAAGTGTCCCTCCAATGCCGGCCAATTATAAACAGCGTGCTGGACGAAGCGGTCGTAACAACAAAATACGCAGTGCCTGTATCACACTTTGTAGTTCTGACGTGATTGGTCTCCGTACTTTGAGTAACCCGATTGAAAAGATTATAAACCGACCAGTACAAGTACCTACTGTAGATTTAATGAGTCCGCAAGTAATACAGCGTCATGTTAATTCTTTCCTTGTCCGTTCCTTTGGTGTATTTACCGACGGATCGAACGGTGGACGTCTTACTCAGAAAGTTGCAGATTACTACACTCCTTTTGAGGTACGAATCAGCAACGGAAAAATTCTTATATTGAAAAACGGTACAAACGAAACAGACCCAGATGATTTATTAGGTGATCCTAAAGGTACTATGTATGAGAAATTCAATATCTTATGCTCAAAACCTTTGGATAAAGAAATCAGAGAGGATCTGACCAAACTCCTGAAGGGAACATGTTATGATGGTGATCTTACTCAGGTCGTAAAAAATGCACAAGATATAAATGACAGATGTTATGCCGAGTTACGCAACAAGCTGGTTGACTACAAAACGGCGTTCTCCGGTAGCGGTAAAATCAGCGATAGGTTCCGTATAAAGCTAAAGATGCAATACATTGAAGTGTTATACAAACGACTTCTCAATTTCTGGGCAACCAGTAGATTCACTCCTAACGCCAACATGCCGGTTAATGTGCTCACTCTCGACTTGAACAGTAACGGTAAGAAAGACTTCTTCACTCCGATGACATCATCTAACCCCTCCTATTCTTTACGTGATGCCATCGCACAATATGTGCCGGGTAATAGTGTTGTAGTAGATGGTGTGGTATATTCTGTTCGAGGTATCGAAGTAACTGATATGTATGATGACAACCATAAGGCATACAAAACCATCTATCGTAATAGTGATAAGACTGTTATTGACGATCCTAACCTCAGTAACCAAATCAGGTGGTCTGTGAATAATGCGAACGGACTGGAGATGATTCAACCAGTTGGTTTTATGCCTGATATGAACGAAAACAGAACTCGAATTATGGACAACAATGTCTATACAAGAGTGAGTGCACAGTTGATTGATGCTGACGATTGGCCCAATCACGTAACTGAGCCACATTTGTTTTCTGTTCGTCGTAATAATGAATCAGGCAATGCCAAAATTCTCTATTACAATGAAGGAAAAGGTTATGGATATTGTTTCTGTCCACGATGTGGAAGGACGGTTGTGGAAGAAGAAGTGGCCGATAAAAATGACCCTTTAAAATTCCCAGTCGAGTTTAACCCATTACATGTACCAAACAAAGAAGGACAACCACAAAAGCCCAATTATCATTTTGCCATTACAGGAAAGGAAATGCGTAAGAGTTGCAGTTGTTCCAATGACATCTCTAAAATAAAACGCAATGTCATTATTGGCGACATGATTCAGACAGATTTTAGCGAAATACGTATCCGACATAAAGGCATGAACAGGTGGATGTCCAACCGTGATGAAGAAGAAAAACTGCTTTTCACACTTGGAATGGCATTCACCCAGACACTGGTGGATATTTTAGGGAAGGAACGTGGGGCAGTAGATTTTGCTATCATGCCTAATGGTCATATCTGTATCTTCGACTGTAATCCCGGTGGTGCAGGTTATGCCAACCAGATGGCAAATTTGCTTGTGATGAAGGAGGTTATTAAAGCCTCAAAGAAACTTTTGAGTGAAGCCCGTGAAAAGCAATCGAAGGATATGCTGCTTGACAAATTTACGCTTCGTTATGCAAAGTTCCTCGATATTAATGCAGCTTTAGCGTGGATTGAAGAGGAGGAAGAAGTTGGAGATACTGTTCCACAAAATATCAAAGATGCGTTTCCGGATACTTCTCCATCGCAGACAACACTATATGATCTGAAGAAGGCGTTTGCTGCTTCACATCAGGATGTTGTATTGTTTGCAGATAACGATTATCAGGAATGGGATTATGAAGACAATGAGAACGGTTGGCAACCCCAGTTTATGAGCCACTTCGTCATGAAGAGCCACTATACTTCTTTCTGTATATTAAAGTCAAAGCAAGATAATATATCTGAACCAATTAAGGCTATTTGCCGAGAAATTAAGGCGTGGGCAAAGGGAGATGATATCAAGACCATATCAAACCCATGGATTGATAAAGACATATATCCTATTGCTTATATTGATGGCTATCTCTATTTTATGAACAACAAGGAAAATGCCCAGCTCAATATCCAATGGGGCAATAATACCATGTTCTTCGTTCGTACAGATAATCCGGCATCAGGTGCTTCTGTAATTGATCTCTCCTACAAACCATCGGCTAAGCTTTTAAAGCTGTCTGGAGAGGGGATGGAGGAGAAGTTCAAGTCACCTATATCCCCTTTGATCGTACTGCTATTGGCATATCCGACCAGTCCGCCGGTAGCGTCGTTGCCATACACCTGCATATCGTTATCGAGGCTGAAGTTTTTCGTTTCCAATGTCCCATGCTCCAATTCTCCGATGATACCTCCGGCGAAATTCGATGTGGCGGTCACGTTTATGTTGATAAGGCAAAGGCCGCTTGTTTTGATATCGCCATACACATAGCCGAACATACCG
>OGOS01000687.1_pt1 | contig 25849 bp, 16 predicted proteins | sample 1552701 | NCBI WGS metagenome assembly OGOS01 (sample SAMEA2580128, study PRJEB22360) | human gut metagenome | biome: human gut; feature: human-associated habitat; material: faeces | place: Denmark | collected 2008/2010
TGGGCAGGGTGTGTGTGAGTCAAGCGTGAAGCATTGCCTTACTTGTGAGCGTTGCACTTCGTGCAGACAGAGCCAGTTTTCACTTGCTCATCCCAGGCTTCCTTCACAAGGACTGGGTTCGTGCCGACCTGAACACGGTTCGTTCCAACCTGTACCTGTTCAGTGCCAGTCTGAACTTTTTCTTTATGAGCAGTGTAACCAGTACCGCATTCAAAGAGTACATGCTCACCAGCTTCTTGGTCGCTGTTGAAGCGTGCACCACAACCGTTACAAGTCCAGTATGCACTCCACTTGTAAATAGGACGGTCTTCATAAACGATTTCATCCTTGTAGACAGGCTCGTTGCGATACTGAGCCTCATGATGTACGGTAGTATAGACAGGTTGCCAGTCATGCTGATGGGCAGGCTTAGAAGTGGAAGGCTTATTTGCAGAGCTGTTGCCAGTGTTACCTGAAGGCTTGCTTGGAGCAGGCTTGCTTGGAGAGCTGTTATCAGAGCTGGAACTACTATTGTTATTTGGTTTAGAGCTAGAGCTGTTTTTATCACTATTTCCAGATTCCTTCTCCTCAATCACAGGCTTTACATCCTGCTTTTGTGCTTCGGCAGTTTTCTGCTCCTCAGAAGCTTTTTCTTCTTCGGTCATCTTTTCCTTAACAGTTACTTTCTTGATGACTTTCACGTCCTTGGCAATGAAGTCCTTAGATTCCACACCCGTGATATTGTATGTAAGCTGATACTCACCAGCCTTGGTCATATCGACCTTGGAATCATCTGACTTTACAGATTTGACATACTTCTCGTCGAACCTTACGCCATCCATCCAGTCGGGTTTCGTATTAACTTCAACCACACGGTCACGCAAACCCGTCACGCAAGTGGTAAGGTCAACTTCCTGTACGGTTTCAGTTTGAGATTCTGTTTCATTGTCTTTCTCTTTGGAATTACTACCGCAAGCGGAAAGAGAAAATACAAGAGTAAAGACAAGAAAGAGTGATAAGATTTTCTTCATGACTTTGTTTCTCCTTTATCTTTATAGATTATACTAAATTTTATTAACTCATATTATACCGATTCTTATCGATATATTCAAGTACCTCTTATCTATCTAAAATAATAGATGTAGGAGGTGTGTGATTTGATTTCTTATGAACCATTATGGCAAACAATGAAAGAAAAGAATATAACTACTTATACATTAATTGATAAACATAAGATATTATCAAAAACAGTTTACAACTTAAAGCATAACAAACACATCACTACATCAACATTAGAACGTTTGTGTGATATATTAGATTGTACACCGAATGACATTATAATGTTTACAAAAGATGAGGATTAAAGAAATATTCCATTGTATTTGGGATATTTCTTTTTTATTATCTTTTTTCCTTATATCATACAGTAGTAGAGGGAGCTGTCCGATTGTCCGTCTTTTATTAACAAATTTATTTCTATATTTTTATATTTGTCCGATTGTCTCTCTTTATTTTAATAACTTGGTTGAAAATAAATATAATAATACATATATAATATAGAAGTAAAAAGAAGTTTTAAAGAAAAAGTCAGACAAACGGACAAACGATAGCTTTAAGCAATCCGTTTCATATCCTCTTTCATTTCCTGTATCGCTCCCCATACCTCTCCACTCTGTACTCTTGGGGAATCAATCATATATACATAATATCCATTATGCGTGTATACTCCTCCCTCATCAAGCCTAACATCACGACCGTAAGCTTCATAATCAATGTATCTTTCCAATACACTCCCTTTCAATTCCTGTATCAATCTCAACTCGTGAACATAATAGTAACCAAGCTCATAATCATTTTCCACTTCTGCATACATCATAAAACAATCCGTGTTATCAAGAAGTGTAACCAGTTCCTCGATACTTCCTGTATACTCTCCGAAATCCAATAAAGCTTCCACTTCCTCAATCGTGCTATCTGATTCCTGTATCTTTTCAGCAAGATAATTCAATGCAAATAAACTTTCGTATTCTCCGAAACACTCCGCCAATCCGCAAATGTTGGATTCATAATCAGTAATGAAAATTTCCTCATAGCGTATACCGTCAATTCCGATTTCATGCAAAACTTTATTTATTTCCTTTTGCGTTGTTGGGAAGTCTAGCCATTTCCCGACAAGCTCTCCCTCTGTGTATTTTCCTAGATTTGTCACATAAGCTGATATTAATTTTTCGTACATATCCATGTACCTCCTTTCACAACTGCTCCCGCAATTTTAATCACGAGCCTGCGAAGTGATAATGGGAAATTTATGTACCGTGATATGCCCATTTTATGTCACATATTTTGGGCATGACTGGGTACATAACATTTGCATGGGAAAATCATGTCACATCATTTGGGCAAAATATGTAACATAGATTTCCCATCAAATAAAACCTTGCGACAAAAATTCGCTATGCCTATCGTGCACAGCGGAGCTGATTCGTGCAAGATAGATCGTAGCAGAATCTGTCGCATGGTTTTGAAAAGGGGTGTCAAGAGGGGCGAAGCTCCTTTGCAAAATATGGCGAAAAAGAGTGTAATGCAATGAAACGGTCGCTGTATTTTGCTACAGCCAAGCCGAAGAGATGTGGCACGATTATATTTGAAACCATCTTTTACTTTGTGAAATGTGAACTATACCCTATTAGGCTATAACCTATTGGGTCACTTGTTAACTATTTCACAATATGATATAATAAAGGTAGTTAGATAAGGCTAACTTGTTTATTATATCAATCAAAGGTGGTGGAAAAAATGGGATATTTAAGTTTTGACGCAAGCATTAAGATTCATCAATCGGAGCGATATGCAAGCACGAAAACTTCAAAATCGGGAAACGGCGGTATTCTCGGATATTTGCGACATATCGACCGTGAAACGGCTCGTAGGCTTGGCTGTGAAGTTCAACATAGTAATGCTAACATCAACTCAGAACTGACATTACAAAATGAATCCTACTATAAAGATTCAAGCTGAAAATGAAACAGAACAAAAGATACACAAGATATGGCTAATTCCATCAATCAGCGTATTCAATACGCAAAAGAACATGGAGCAAGAATCTCTACAAAAGGTCAAAATGATACAGTAATTGCTCGCCCTCTTATTCTTCAATTAGATGAAGAATCCATACAGGGGCATGAGGATACATGGGCATGGGATTTGATTCAGATATTAGAAGATATGTTTGGGAAAGAGAATGTCTTAGGATTCTCAATCCATAAAGACGAAACAAACGTACACATTCATGTATTATTTGTTCCCTGCTACGAGGAAAAGAAAACGAATGGTAAGGTCAAGTGTACCTTATCCCAAACAAAGTTTTTTAGGAATCCCAAACAGCTTGCAGGAATGCATAAGCATATACGCAAAGAATTATTGGATAAGGATTACAAGATTGAAAAAGATAATAAACCTATCGAGCAACAGCTTGCAGGATATTATGATAAACAAGGTGTATGGCATCAACAAGGCTTAACACCCGACCAATTAAAAGCAATTACCAATAGACATAAAGAATTAAAAGAAAAGGAGCGTGAAATTATGTTATCAAAACATGAACTTGATATTTTATCACAGGCAATGGCAGATGTGCAGGAAAAAGCACAGGCAACACAGGAAAACTTAGAAAATAACATGAGAATTTTTGAATGTCAGCAGACAGATTTTGAAAATGAGAAAGCGAATCTTAAGACACAAATGCAGGCAGTTCTCGAAGAAAAAGAAAAGCTCGATAAAATCCGTAAAAGTACAAATGATATGTTAGAGCGTGTATATTCCGTATCAGATGTTTGCAAGAAGATTCTGCAAGAAGAACATACCCTTAATAAAGACTTTTTAGATTTCTTAGATAGATTAGGACAGAAAAATAATATTCCACTTCGGGAAAGGGTAGAACAGTTATTCAAGAAATTTGATAAAGAACGTAGAGAACTCTTAGAAAAAAAACATAGAGAATCTACTATCCCTGACTATCGAAAATCTCGCCAACGTACCATGGACGATGTGATTACACAATTTGCTCGTCAGAAAGATGATGAAAAAGCGAGCGAATTTGACTTTTGTTAAAGTTAGCGAAGCAGAATAAATCATTATTCTGCTTGAATGCAAAGTAATACAGAGTGGATTTGTTGTCAATGGAGTATTTAACTGGCGTAGCCTTTACCATTGACAGCGAATAAACTATGTATTATATAACAAAAAAAGAGATACCCCATGTTGTATGAGGTATCTAGTAGCAAGGCTCTTCATTTGTAGTAAACTTGTAGTAAATCTTTCATAATTCTCTTCTTAAACCGCCTTAAACCCTTGGTTTTACGCCACTTTTGAGAAAGTATTTAATTTTTGTTTAGAAACTTCATTATCTTTTAGTTCTGTCTTTAAAGCATTCAACCCTTCTAGATTTAGATCAACTAATGCAAGTTTTGCTCCTTCTTTTGCATATGCTTCCGCAATAGCTTTACCAATACCAGAAGCGGCTCCTGTTACGATAACGACTCGATTTTTTAAACCTAATTCCATAACAAATCAATCCTCCTTTGTATGTATAATTTATATATATAATTATACTCCTCAATAAAGTGCATATTCTACCAATACAGTATTTTAATAGTAATTTATCAGACACAAGACAATTAATTAAAAAAATACTTGAATAAGTATATTGTAAGTGCTATCATTTCACTGTACGAAAAACGTATAGGATTGTTACTATTAAATTAGGCAAGACCAGAGTAAACCTTCTTTTTTAAGAGGGGTACTTTGGTCTTTTTTTGTTGGTCCTATATAGAAAAGAAAGGAAAAGGGATAATGAACAAAAAACAAGGTGTTATTGGATTAGTTGCAACTGTCATGATTGCGAATGCTGCATTTGTTGATGTAAGACCAGTCTATGCTGTAGAAAACTTAAATCTTGCTAAAGGATGTGCTGTTAATGCAAGTAGTTATGAAGTAGATTCTACATCACCAAGCAAAGCAGTAGATGGTGATATGAAGACTCGCTGGGGAACTGCACAGAATAAGGCAGACAATGAATGGATTGAAATTAATCTAGGAGAAGAAAAGACAGTACGTCAGATTAATATCAATTTCGAAAGAACAGATGATGCACAGAATATTCTAGGCTATAAGATTGAACTAGAAGAAAACGGGAAATATGTAGAAGTTTATAAAAAGACTTCTAAGGCTAAACAAGCTGAAATCATTCAGTTAGATAAAGATCATCAAGCGACTAAAGTAAAAGTTACTGTACTTTCTGCAGATGGAGGTACAATCAACTGGAAGAATGTCGGAATCAATGAAATTGAAGTGTATAGTAAAATCATTGAAGAAGCAGATGCTACGCCTAATAAAAACCATATGGCAAACGCTACAGTCACTGCATCAAGTAGTGAAGCTAATACACTCAGTCCAGATAAAGTAAAAGATGGAAGCACAGAAAAAGCCAATCGTTGGGCAAGTGATTATGAAACGCCTACTACTAATATCTGGCTTAATACTAAATTTGCTGGATTGACTCTCATTAAGGAACTTAAGATTCATTTCTTTGAAAGAGATGTAGCTCCAATGCCATCTAATGTTAAGAGCTTTGATATCAAATACAAAGATAAAGATGGTAAAGAAAAACTCGCTCAAAGCTTTACTAATAAGACAAAAGGTGATGGATATGATAATGAAGTTGTTATTAGATTCAAAGAACCTATTGAAGCAAAAGAATTAAAGCTATGTAACTTTGTTGCTGAAGCATCATCATGGAATAACGTAAGTATTGCTGAAATGGAAGTTTATTCTAATGAACAAACAGCACAGAAAGCAACTCTAAACTCTGTTGTCTCTTCTATTGAATCTCAGAGTAAGACAATTGAAGCAGATGTGAATACATTAGATATGCCAGCTGTACCAGCAGGATTTACTGTAAGAATCAATGGTGCAGATCTTGAACAGATCATTGGTGCAGATGGTAAGATTGTCCATCCATTAGTTGATAAGAATGTAAAGGTCTCTTATGTAGTTACAGAAACTGAAACTGGAAAAGAAAAGAAGACTGCAGATGTTGACTATGTTGTAAAAGGTATAAATGAACAGTCTGCAAATAAGAACACTAAACCTACTGTTATTCCAGAAATCCAGGAATGGCATTCAAACTCAACAGAACAGATTTCTATTAACGCATTAAAGACAGTGACTTATACAGATGATAAGTTAAAAGCTGTTGTAGATGAATTTGTACGTGATTATAAAGATTTCACAGGTATTAACCTTATAGTGAAAAAAGGTGCTTCTCAGGCTAATGCATTCAACTTTGAATTAAAAGCACCAGATACTCTTCTAGGTGATGAAGGATATACAATGGATATCCAGAAAGACCGTATCAATGTTGCGTCTGTTCATACAACAGGTAACATGTATGGTATGCAGACAATCCTTCAGATGTATAAAGAAGACAATGAAGGCTATAAGATTGGTAAAATGCGTGACTATCCTCGTTTCAAGACACGTGGATTCTTATTCGATGTAGCACGTAAACCAGTTTCATTAGATATGATGAAGGATGTTGCAAGAACAATGCGTTACTATAAGATGAATGACTTACAGACTCATTTGTCTGATAACTATATCTTCTTAGAACAATATGGTAAAGGTGATAATGAAAATGAAGCATTTAAAGCCTATGAAGCATTCCGTCTAGAATCAGGATTATCTAACGATAAAGGTGAAACACCTACTGCAAAAGACTATTCTATTTCTAAGAAGGACTTCAGAGAATTCATCCAGGGTGAAAGAGCATTTGGTATGAATGTAGTACCTGAAATTGATGTTCCAGCTCATGCCACTTCATTCACTAAAGTATGGCCAGAATTAATGGTTCAGAATAAGGTATCACCATTAAATAGAAATAGACCACTTATTGACCATCTTGATGTCTCTAAGAAAGAAACAAAAGATAAGATCAAAGAAATCTTTGATGATTATACAAAAGGTGCTAATCCAGTATTTGATGGAGAAACAACTGTACATATTGGTGCAGATGAATTCTTATCAAACTACACAGCATATCGTGGATTCGTTAATGATTTAGTTCCTCACCTAAAAGAAACAAATACAGTACGTATGTGGGGTGGTTTAACTTGGATCAAAGATAATCCAGTGACTCAGATTAAGAGAGAAGCTATTGATAATGTAGAAATGAACCTTTGGTCAGCTGACTGGGCAGATGGTATTGAAATGTATGATATGGGCTATAAGCTTATTAATACAATTGATGACTTTGGTTACATGGTTCCAAATGGAAACAAAGGACGTGCCAATGCCTATGGAGATTTATTAAACGTAAATAGAATCTTCAATCAGTTTGAAGCAAACAAAGTAAGAGTCAAAGGTGGTTCTTATAAGTATGTTCCTGCTGGTGATGATCAGATGTTAGGTGCTGCATTCGCATTATGGAGTGATAATATCGATAAGAGCGCATCAGGTCTAAGTGAATCTGATTTATATTGGCGTTTCTTTGATGCATTACCATTCTATGCAGAAAAGACATGGGCTGCGACTGGTAAGGAAAAAGGCAGTGCTGATGCTCTTGCTAAAGTGGCTCAGGATAAGGGAACAGGACCTAATACAAACCCTTATTACAAAGAAAATAAAAAGGGTGAAAACTATGAAAGCTATGATTTCAATAACGGTTTAAAGGATAGTTCTGAAAACAAACGTGACCTTAAAGAAGGAAAGAATACTGAAATCAAGGATAATTCATTAGTATTAAAAGATGGTGTAAGTTATGTCACTTCTCCAATTAAAGAACTTGGTAATGGTAATAAGCTATCATTTGATATTAAACTAAACAAACCTGCTAAACCAGGAGATATCCTATTTGAATCAGATGCGAACTATGGAACACATGATATCAGAATCATGGAAGATGGTAAGTTAGGATTCACAAGAGAACTTTATAACTATTATTTTGACTATGAATTACCAGTAGGTAAGACAGTCAATATTGAAATCACTACAGCTCAGCAGAAGACAAGTCTTTATGTTAATGGTGAATATGTATGTGATGCAAAAGGTAAGTTTATTCACAATGATATGGTGAAGAAAGACAATATCACACATTCAACATTTGCCTTACCATTAGAAAGAATTGGTTCTAAGACAGAAACAGTTTCTGCAGTAATTGATAACGTAGTGGTAACTGAAAAAGCACCAGAAGTAGATCTTTATAATAAAGCTTCTTGGACTGGTAAAGCTGAATCAGAAACACCAACAGCTCACGGTGGTCAGAGTGAAGGTATTATCGGTATGGCATTTGACAATAATCCTTCTACAATCTGGCATTCAGACTGGTCACAAGCTACAAAAGATAAGGTTCCAACAACATCTGGTGCTCCAGGTACAGGTAAGGGTGCTGATGGAAGTATTTGGACAGAAATTTCATTTGATAAAGCTTATGAAATCAATCAGGTATCATTCACACCACGTCAGGATTCTAACAGTGGCCAGGTGACTAAAGCTTCACTTTATATCCAGACTGAAAAGAATGGTGAATGGGTAGAAGTTGCGAAAGATCAGACATTTGATGCTAACAAGTCAGAAAAAACATTTACTTTTGATACACAGAATGTATATGGATTCAAGTTTGTAGCGTCTGAATCAAATGATGGATGGGTAGCTATCTCTGAATTCAATATTGCGAATAAAGATGTAACTAATAACACTTATACTGTTTATGTAGAAGCAGAAAAAGGTGGTAAAGTAAGTGGTGGTCAGGAAGTTAAAGCAGGTAAGTCTGTAACTATTACTGCAACACCTAATAGAGGTTATGTATTTAAAGGATGGTATCGTCCTAATGGTGAAAAAGTATCTGATAAAGCAGAATATACATTCAACGTTAAGGGTAATACAGCTTTAATTGCGAAGTTTGAAAAGTCTTCTGAAGCAGATGTAAAGATTACAGATATCCAGAAGCTAGATGATCTTACTGTAGTAAAAGGTACTTCATTTGATTCATTAAATTTACCAAACAAAGTATCTATTACATTAGAAAACAATGAAACAGAAAAAGTAGACGTAACATGGAATAAAGCATCTTATAAGGCTAATGAATGTGGTACATATGTATTAGAAGGTACTCTTACATTACCAGAAGGCGTTGTAAACCCAGATGGCTTGAAAGTAGTTGTAAAAGTAACTGTTGAAAATAAGAAGTATACAGTTGCAGTAGAAAGTGATCAGAACATGGGTACTGTCAAAATGGATAAAGAAGATGGTATTTATGAAGAAGGTTCAAATGTGACTGTAACAGCAAAAGCAAACAAAGGTTATGAATTTGTGAACTGGACAGATGAAAATGGAAGAGAAGTAAGTACTTCTAACCCATATACATTTGAAGCAACAACAAACACTACTCTAAAAGCAAACTTCAAGAAGGTAGAAGTTACTCCAGCTAAACCATCATCACAGGATATCCTAGATGATTTACTAGCAGGAAATAAGGTACAGTCAGTTGTTTCTAAAGGACAGACACAGTTTGTACTTCCTGAAGTACCAGAAGGCTATAGTATTATTATTACTAAGGTAAGTCCTGAAGGTATTATCTCATTAGATGGTAAAGTAACAACTCCTAAGAAGGATACAGATGTGATTGTTAGTATCACTGTAACTGATGCAGAAGGAAAGACTGCAAGTCATGACTTTACTGTAAAAGTAATTGGACTTAATGAAGTAGATAAGGAAACTCCAAAAGATCCTGAAACAGGTAAGGATACACCTAAAGATCCTACTCAGGATAAGAAACCAGCTAAGACAGGTGATGCAACATCAATTGCAAGCTGGATCTCTATGATGACAGTAGCAGGTGCTATGTTACTTAAGAGAAAGAAAAGATCATAATACTTAATATTGGTCTGAAAGATATCTAAATAACAAGGCAGTACAGTTCATAAGAACACCTATGAACCGTACTGCTTTTTATATTTTTATACGTTATATTTAAACACCTAATATTCGCTTTTATCAGACGTCAACTAAAATTTTTATTTTCAAAAATAGATAGAATAGTATTAGAGAGGGAGGCACTCATTATGATTGAACAACAAAATAAACTTATTGATGCATTATATGATAAAAGTACTATTTCACAGAATAAGAAACACTCGGAAATAATAGAGAGAACTTTGGACTTTAAGATTGTAGTCATAGTTGATTTTGAAAACTATCAAGGTATTCCTACAGACGTGCTAGACAAAGAGTATGTTTATTACTTATTCTGTGGATCTGCCACTACAAAACCAGCACAAAAATATAAGAGTATGTTGGAAGAGTATGATATTACAATAGTAGAAACTAAGAATGTAGGAACAAACTTTGTGGATAATAGAATTTCTATGTATATTGGCTATATTTTTGGTAAGTACAATCCTAAGCAAATCATACTGGTATCTAATGATATTGATTATTATGAGATGATGATGGATTTGAAGGCTCATGGATATCCGATAATACTTAGAGAACCCTCATTAACAAGTAAAGAATTATTAAGAAGACAAACTGATTACTTATTTGATAAACCAATGACTAAACCCACTGCTGTTAAGAAAGAACCAGTAAAGGATGAAATGTCTGTAATGGTGGAGAAGCTTATTAAGCTGAATAATGGAAATAATATTATAGGAGTATCAAGGATTAAATTTTACTTAAAATCAAATTTGGAACTATCAAAAAGTGAAGTTAAGGAAACGTTGAATATAATAAAATCACAATGTGAATTAATAGAGAAAAAAGGAACAGAAGAATTCTATAAATTAAAGGGGTAAAACTAGTGAAAGAACTACTAGAAAAAATATTTGATCAAAGCAGAAATGGGTTGTATTTTGTGAATACTCCTACAGGTTCTGCAAAGTCCTATAGTGCAGTACAGCTGATGAAGAATAACTATAAGACGTTTGATAAGCACTTTATATTTATCACAAATAATTTGAATAACCTACCAATGGAAGATTTAAAAGATGCATTAGGGGAAGATGAATATAAAGCGAATGTATTACGTGTAGAAAGTATTGTAGATAATATTGTGCATCATTTTTATGAAGCACGCATTCCAGATGAATTTCAGGCTTTAGACTCCTATAAAAATTTAGAGATGAGATTGAATATTTATAAACATTTCCAAAATGAATTAAAAACCGGACACATCGGAATGAAAATGCTTCAAGATTCACAGAAAAATCTTGCGGAAGCTGATGGTAAGTTTAGAAAAGAAATTAAAAAAGTAATAATGAGTACAGATATCAAAAATCATTCTATGGAAGAAAGAAAAGAAATGATTAAGTCAAAATATCAGTGGCTAGGTACGCTATATCCTGCAATGTTTGTGGAAGATTATAAGATTATCTGTATGTCTGTGAAACGTTTTTTTACAACTATAGATCCTATTTATATGGGGGATTATAAGTTTTCTGAATCAGATATTATTGATAATAGTGTTTTGTTTATAGATGAAGTAGATGCAACTAAAAATGAAATTAACAACATTATTATTGAGAATAGTTTGAAGTCTACCATTGATCTTATTCCTTTGGTTCATCGTATAACGAGTCCATTTATCCAATGGCAAGGTAATACATCTAATAAGGTGAAAGGTTTAATACCAGACAATGATAAACAACTTAATGATATTATCAATAAAGCAATGGTCATTCGAAACAACTATCATGATGAACTATCTTATTACTGTGATGAAATAAAACAACGTAACTTTTTAATGAGTGACTCAACATTCCATGCAAACTTTGAAAATAATTCTAAGAAAAATGCTTATATTTATTATGATCAGAATGATAATCAAATGACAATTAAGATAGAAAACAAGAGAGATGATTTACCTCAGAATATAGGTGAAGCATATAACTTATATTCAGTTATTCGAGATATGAGCAGCTTCCTAGTTTCTGTTAAACGATATGTTAATAAGCTGGCTTCAAATTATAAGAAGATAAGAAACTCAAAAGTTCAAGAAGAAGATTATATTACTGATGAAGAAGCTATTCGTTCTATTTATAGAATGCTTAAAATACCAAACTCAGATATAAAATATTTTGAAGATGAGATTAATATTCAACCTGTAATGAATGTTAATAGAACATCTAACCGTCTTAAGAAGATGAACAGCTATTATGATCGTGGTATTCGCTCATTTGAATTTACTAATAGGAAAGATAATAGCTTTAATACTGCTTTTAGTTATATACATTTAAATAAAAGTGCAGAATCTATATTGGCTCTACTAGCGAGTAAAGCGACTGTCATAGGACTCAGTGCATCATGTAATATTGATTCTGTATTATCAAATTACTCACTCAAGTACCTTAAAGAGACTCTTGAGGATAATTTTCATCTTATTGAAGAAGAGGATCGTCTAAGAATACAGGAAACATATTCTTTCTTGAATAGAAAGTATGAAACAGGAGAAATCCAAGTAAGGGTGGAAGAAGTGCTTGATTGTCAAGAAAAAGATATAAAGACTTTGATTGGATTAGTATTTGATGACCTTAAAATTCAAAATAAGCTATATAAGATGTTTAATTTAAATGGTGTGAAGGATTCATATTGTGCTAAAAGATATTTAAGGATGGCACAGGTATATAGATACTTTATCCAGCACGAAGATATTAAATCGTTTCTATGTTTAAATAATGCTTTACCAAGAGACAAAGGGAATTTTAGGCTATCTATACTTGATGAATTATTTAAAACAATTAATGAAGAATGTGGCTTTAAAACAAAAGATAAAAACTATGAAGTATTAAAGAGTGGTGTAACTTTTGAAAAAGACAAGGACAATATACTAGAACGTTTGCATTGCGGAGAGAAAATCTTTGTAATCTCTGCATACGCTACTATTGGTGCAGGACAAAATATGGCATATGAGTTACCTGAAAACTTAGATACCATTAACTTAACAGATTTCTCAAATAAAAAAGATGGGAGAAACAAGAAAAAAGATTTCGATGGTATCTTCCTAGGAGATATCACAAATGTGGTAAGTAATCTTTATAATACAGAATTTACATTTCAGGAAGCTGATTTACTCCGTTATATAATTCAAGTAGAAAACTTATATGAGAATAATGAAATTAATCATTATGCATTGAATGAGTGTATTTCAGCAGGGTATAAGAAGTTAAAAGACCCAACAGTAAAATGGGTGAAAACAGATATTAAAGGATGTAGAAGTATACGTCTCTCTAAGACGAAACAGATCATTCAAGCAATAGGGCGCCTATCTCGATCATTTAATAAGAATAAAGTCATTCATATCTTAGTCACAAAAGATATTGTGAATAGCTTTGATACATCAATACTAGAAACTGAAATACTTTCACCAGAAACAATAAAACTCGCAGAATATGCAAAAGAAAGACAAGAAGATGTTCCTGTATATGATTATGTTGAGAATGAAGCAAGTCGTATATCTAGTGATGGTAAGTTCTATATTTATGAATATTTATCAGGCGATTGGACACCTAAGGAAATAGAACACTATAAGAAATTAGGTGAAACATGTTTAAAACATCCTACTATTTCTAACAGGGATGATGAAATAGTTAAGGAATATTACGTTCATTCATCTGAACCAATGAATAAATACTATTTCATAGGTGAAAATGATTTTGAGTATACAGATGTTTTCTTTAATCAATCTAAGGATGAAGTCATACTCAGACTACAAAATAATGAAGAATCTGAACGAATCAAGTATATACATGAAGTCAGTGAAGAAAATGCACGTCTTTCTAAGATGTTGAATTATCCAGGTTTAAGAGAAGAGTTTATTAAGCATGAGTATGCGACTTGCTTTGAAGTAAATGATTATATGTTATCACCTGTTCTTTTTCAGAATATTTATAAGGGAAGACTAGGTGAATTTGTAGGTCATTTCATCATCAAGCAGGAATTAGGTATTGATCTAGATGAACTAGAACCATATGAGTATGAACGTTTTGATTATAAACTTGGTAAGGTCTATATCGATTTAAAACATTGGAGATATTCAAACTTTGATTCTAAGAAAATGACTAAGAAGATTATTGATAAGCTAGATGAAATAGGTGGAGAAAAGGCAATCATTATTAATATATTTGATGAAAACAAATCAGATAAGATTATAGAATCTCCAAGAATTGTTGAAATACCTTCTCTACTTGAAGAAGATGGATTCCATGCCAATCGAGAAGCAATTAATAAAATAAGAATGTGTTTGGAGGAATATAAGGATGATTAAGACAAATAAAGTAAAACTTGAAATTCATTATGATCATATTAATCGCGATTATGACCTTTATAGAATACAACCAAAACAAACTGATGATAAAGATGAAGAAAAATGTGTTCTGAAAAGAAGCTTAGAAAAACTAGACCAATTATCTCCAGTATTAGCTGTACTTTATAGATATAAAGGTCCAGTTTATCTTATATTTGAAAAAGGAAGTGTATGTTCAGAAGACCTTCAATCACATATCAATCAATATGATAAAGGCAGTATTGTAGAACCGTTAGATATAAAGGATCCTTTAAGTATAACACCGACTGAATTATCTCAATTGTTGATCAATATGTTGCCTAATATGGAATTCTCTCAGAAGTTTAATAACATCTCAGGTAGATATTTCAGTTTCAATCAGAAGTCTTTTAGAAAAGATTGTATTCTAGCATATCATATTAGTTTGATTGAATCAGAAACAAGTAAGCAGGAATGTATGGTGCATATGGAGGGTGAATCTTATCATCGTTTATCTAAAGTATTAGAGTATAATGACAAATATAGAAATGATATTTTAAAACTGCCTAGATATTACAAAAGTAATGAAGGATATGTACTTCGTCGATGCCTTACACCATTAAGTACAGATCAGTGTTTTGTGAGAAGAAGTGTATATCGCAGACAAAGAGAGGACTTTGTGAATAGTTTAGATATTCATGATATACGGGGGTTTGAAAATTCTAAGTGTGGTATGTTGCATCAATTTTATATTGATGTTGATTTACATCTTAATGATTATATTCAATTACATCCTATAGATTTAGATAATGAACAGATGGCCAATACATATTCAGACTTCTTATCCCAGGATTATATAAGAAATCTATATAATGATTTAGGTGTTCATTTGATTGACCGTGTGAACGATAGTTCATCTAAGAAGATGATTGATTTAATTGTTTCTAAATTAAAGGATAGAGGTATCGATAATATTCATTATGATAAAGGTAAACAGTTCAATATTGCATTGATTCATAATCAGAAATATTGTAAGAACAACAAAATACCAGACCAGCATGTCAGTGATTTAAACTTCCAACATATCACTTATGAGACTTGTATTGCTAGAGATAATACAGTTGATATTAGTGATAATATTATGGATAGGATTCTAATGGAATTACTTATTAAAAGAGATATCGCAAATAGAAGTATATCTATATATCACTGGAATTGGGATAAACCAGTTGAATATGTTACAAGAGAATCTGAATGTTGTGGTAATAAAAAAATTACTAAGTATTTTCTCTTAAGTGTATTTCCTGATGGGAGCATGGATTACTATAAGATTGAGGATGATACTTCAGAACTATATCAGAGATATGAATCTGTCTTTACAAATTATAAAAGTTCTGTTTTTGAACCAGAATTATTGATTTCTACTCAAGATTATCAAGCTTTAATAAGTGATAGTAAGATGATGGTTTTACCTGATTTAAAAGAACTTGATTTTAGACTCAATGCATATAGGAAAGATAAAGAAATTTCCAAGAGTAAACTAACACGTCTATTAAAGTCTTTTGTGGAAACAAATGAAGAATACAGAGAAGAAATAGAACGTATACTAAAGAATTTAAATAAAAACACTTATCAATATCAAGAGGTGGTTAGAAAAGCATCTAAAGCTGGTAATCCACCACTTATTAATTTAGCTACTTCTTTAGGAAGAAAGTTTGTAAAACATTGTAGAGATACTTCTAGAGTAGTATTTAATCCATGTCTTAAGAGTGATGTTGTAAAGGTATTTCAGCATATTTATACTTTGAAGGATGAGGAGGATTCAAAGAAGTTATACTATTATGTTGGTAAAAAGGAGCCTATGAAGTTTACTCTTGTCAATGCATGTCATATTCGTAGAATAACAGTGCTAGAAGGAGCATTAGATGATGATTTTAAGAAGTTCATCTTTGATCAATTAAGTGTGAATTTCATTAGAAATAATGATTATACAGTAGTTCCATTCTTGAGAAAATATATAGAAGAATTCAAGAAACTGAATAGTCAATAACAAAACTAGGCTGTAGCGAATCTAATCGCTGCAGCCTATTCTTCCAACAACCAATCTATGATATTAATTACCTTAATACCATTATAATTTCCAAGTGTATATCTATCTAAAGTAAGGATTATTTTCTCATAATTGTCTTCAATTAGTTTTAGAGGACTAATTTCTCTGTTAAAAGTATTCTCGTCCACAAGGGATGCAGTAACTTGTATATAAGTGTAGACATCATTTCTTTTCGCAATGAAATCAACCTCTGCAAGTCCACTTCGTCCAATATTTACAATATATCTTCTTCTTAGAAGTTCTATATTTACAATATTTTCAATCATGAATCCTAAATCATAAGATTGCTTTGGGAGAATACAATTTAGAATTCCTGGATCTACAGTATAATACTTCTTATTAGACTTTAATACTTCCTTGCCTGATATATCCATCACTTCAACAGGATAATAAAGGTATGACTCACACAATGCTTCCATATCTTTCACAATCACAGTATTATTTATTCCTTCTAGATACATATCAATTTGTTCTTTATCCAGTTGTATTTGATTAATATAGGGGAAACTACCAGTTTTCATATATTTCTGAAAAGCTTCTTCTTTATCAGTTCCAGGTTTATATATTTCTTTAAATGATAAAGGAAGAATATGTATTTCTATATATTGACTGTTTAAATGTGTGATTGGATGCTTGGTGGATCTTACAATATAGATATCAATATTCTCTTTTACATAAAGGCTATCTACAACTTTTCCATAAGAAGGAACATTCTGTATTTCATCTAAGAAAACATAAATCATTTTGTTTTCTGCTAATCTATCTTTGATATATTGGTAGAGTTTATGATAATCTAGCAACTCTTCATACTCTAGGTCATCAAAGTTAATAGAAATGATTTGTGATTGATCAACACCGCTATTTAATAAATACTCTTGATACATTTTTAATATCGTAGTTTTTCCACAATGTCTAACTCCACTTACTAATTTTATTATATCTTGATCTTTCCACGATACTAATTGATTTAAATATGCTCTTCTTTCCATCATGATATTCACCTTTATTCTGTTTGAATTATATCATAATATTTTCTTAGGTTTGATTTATGAATACAAATTCACAAAGTTACATTAGTGTTCAAATTTGAGAACACTAATGCTTAAAATCACAGTGCTGTTCAAATTTGAGAACACCTTATGTTTGATTCCTGTTTACAGAATGTTGCCAATAAGAGAAAATAAAAAAGAATAAGGAGATACACCAATGACAGAAAAGAAAACATTAGAAGAACTTATACAAGATTATAATGAGTGTAAATAAATATTTGGTGATGTTGATTTTACCAGTATTATGATAGCAAGTTCAATTTGCAATACATATTGTAAAAAAAATAATATGATAAGGCATCGGAATATGCCAAAAAAAATTATGAAGCGAGTTTAAGGGAATATGGTGTTGATGAAATTACGACATTTGATTTACTGGCTAAACTTATAAAATGTTATGAAAGAGCAGGAGATAGAAAATCTATTGATTCTGTTGTTGATGAATATTATAGAATTCGAGAAGAGACTCTAGAGATTGAAATACCAGATTCAACGGATGATGATATTCTATTCTAACGCTCATGAGCGTTAGAAACAATAATTCTAACACTCGTGAGTGTTAAATGAGCGTTAGAAAGTTAAAAACCGCATAACTAAGCCAATAACTCAACAAAATAGTGAGCGTTAAAACGTATTAAATGAGCGTTAGAATAATATATACTATTTCTTTTCAAGTGTTACTTCCTTGAAATTCAAGTATAGCCTTAATAGAATTAAATAAGAATATAAATAAAGGAGTTAGTAAAGATGCTAAGAAAAGATTTCTTATGGGGTGGTGCAGTGACTGCCCATCAGAGTGAAGGTGGATATACTGAAGGAGGGAAAGTTCCTGCAGTATGTGACTTAACAGTTACTGGTAAGTTCTCAGACTTTAAAGATGGTATTGATGCTTATCATAGATATAAAGAAGATTTTGATTTATATAAAGAGTTAGGCTTTAATGCATACCGTTTTTCTTTAGACTGGTCTAGACTTATGAGTGATGAGAATACATATAATGAAGAAGGTTTTGCTTTCTATGATGAATTTATTGATGAACTACTAAAGAGAGGGATAGAACCTATTCCTACACTCTATCACTTTGAGATGCCTGTATTCTTATATGAGAAATACAATGGTTTTGCGAGTAGAAAAGTAGTGGATATATTTGTGGAATTATGCAAGAAGATTGTAGATCATTATAGTGACAAAGTTAAATACTGGATTATCTTCAATGAACAGAATGGAATACTACAGAAAGGTCCAAAGATGTTCTTTGGTGCTGTATGTTCTGAAGGAGAAAACCCTATTACTCTGGATCATCAAATTATGCATAACACTTTAATCGCGCATAGTTTGATAAACGAATACATCCATCAAAAAGGAGGGTATGTTTTAGGTATGGCCACTATTGTACAAAGCTATCCTGAAACATGTCACCCATTAGATACATTAGAATCTATGAAAGCCCAAAGTGAAGCATTTGTATTCCTAGATGTCTTTGCGAGAGGACACTATAACAATTACTTCCTAGCAAATATGAAACTAGAAGGTACTATGCCAGTTATAGAAGAAGGAGACTTTGAAATACTTAAGAAGGGTAAGACAGATGCTTTTGCGATAAGCTATTATATGTCTACTATTAGTCATTATGGTGAAGATAGTTTGACTAATGTAGAAGATGTAGTCATCAAGAAGAACCCTTATTTAGAAATGTCTGAATTTGGTTGGACAATAGATCCTATTGGTTTACGTATTACTTTAAGACAACTTTATGATAGATATGAAATGCCTATCTATATTGTAGAGAATGGTTATGGCTATGATGATCAATTAGTAGATGGTGTTATTAATGATGATTATCGTATTGATTATATGAGAAAACATTTAGAAGAGATGAAAAAAGCTGTAGAAGAAGGTGTAGATTGTAGAGGATACTTATCTTGGGGTCCTATTGATATCTTAAGCAGTCGTGCACAAATGAAAAAGAGATATGGCTTTGTTTATGTGAATAGAGATAATGATGACTTAAAGGATATGAGAAGAATTAAGAAGAAGTCATTTGAATGGTATAAGAATGTAATAAGTAGTAATGGGGAAGTGTTGTAAGGAGGAGTGATCCTCCTTTTTTTGATAATTATTTTCAGCATTATTACTTAAATAATTATGTAGTTGTAAGCTTTTTTCTATTGAATTGGAATCGCATACATTTTGTTGACTTGACACGTAGTGTACACTAAGATGGAACTGTCTTCTAGATAAGGAGATAGTTGTTATGGATCTTTTAACCGGTGAAAAGAGGAATAATAATGATTATCGATAAAATAAAAGCATTGGATCATTTAACGATTCAAGAGAAATATCTAGTGGATTATATATTAGGTAATCCAGATGATATTTTACAAAAGAATATTAATGAATTAGCACAATTAAGCTATACAAGTACAGCAACAGTATCACGATTATGTAAGAAGTTAGGTTTTAAAGGTTATAAAGACTTTAAATATCAATATGCTGCTGAATATTCTCATTTACTTGAATTAAAGAGTGATTTAGAAATTGAACCATTTTCTAGTGATAGTTCAATTAAAGATGCTTTAAATAAAATTGAAATTCTACACAGAAGATCAATTGAATATACAAAAAGTTTATTAGACAAACAAACGTTGGAAAGAATTTATCAACTTATTCAAAACTGCAAATATATTGAGATATATGGAACAGGTATTAATTTTGCGTTAGCACAGGTCTATAGTCTGAACTTTGAAGAAATAGGGATTATATCAAAGGCTTATGACAGTTTAAACCCAATGCATATTCAATACTTGAAACAAAGAAATCCAAATGACACACTCTGCATATTCTTAACTCATACAGGACAGAATAAAGAGATGTTGAAGATGGCTGAAGATATCAGTAAATCACATGCTAGATCTATTGTGATATGTGATCATAAGAACAGAGATATATGTAAGTATTGTGATGAAACAATAGTAATAATGGCAACACGAAATACTATTGAGTTATCTAATGCGGTTTATATTTCTTCTTTACAGTATATATTTGATGTTTTTGCTTCATTGAAGCTTATAAGTAATTATTCTTATCTAGAGGGAACAACAAAGATAGTTGATAAATTCAAACTGGGAGAATAATTATGAACAAAGACTTTCTATGGGGTGGCGCAGTGGCTGCTAACCAATATGAAGGTGGTTACAACGAAGGAAACAAAGGTTTAAGTGTAACTGATGTCATGTCTTCTGGAGATGTAAATCACCCTAGAGAAATCTCATTTGAAATAAAGAAGGATAACTATTATCCAAACCATTTTGGTATTGATTTTTATCATCATTATAAGGAAGATATTAAACTATTTGCAGAGATGGGATTTAAGTGTTTCCGTTTAAGTATTGCATGGCCTCGTATTTACCCTCATGGTGATGAATTAGAACCTAACGAAGAAGGTTTAAAGTATTATGATGATGTATTTGACGAATGTTTAAAGTATGGTATTGAACCTGTAGTTACTTTATCACACTTCGAAATGCCTCTCTATCTTGCGAAAGAATATGATGGATGGCGTAATAGAAAGCTTATTGAGTTCTTTGAGAGATATGCAATTACTTGCTTTGAAAGATATAAGAATAAAGTGAAATACTGGATGACTTTTAATGAAATCAATAACCTTATTGATACTGATAATCCTTTTAACGCATGGACTGGTGCTGGTGTACTATATAGAGAAGATGAAGATGTAGAAAAGACAATGTATCAAATCTCTCATTATCAGTTTGTTGCAAGTGCAAAAGCAGTACAAAGAGCAAAAGAAATCAATCCAGAAATGCAGGTAGGATGTATGCTTCATTTTGGTCCTATTTATCCTGCATCATGTGATCCAAAAGATATCTTTGCGGGTATTAAAGCAATGGATAAACGTTACTTCTTTAGTGATGTTCATGTAAGAGGGTATTATCCTGCTTATACATTAAAACATTGGGAAAGAAATCATATTCATTTAGATATTACAGATGAAGATCTTGTTGACCTAAAGAAAGGTAAAGTAGACTACATTGGATTTAGTTATTATAAATCAACAATTGCGCAATATGATGATGAAAACAACTTTGTCGAAGTTCAGAATCCTTTATTAAAGAAGAGTGATTGGGGATGGGCTATAGATCCAACAGGATTAAGAAATATCTTAAATGAAGTATATGAAAGATATCAAAAACCTATGTTCATTGTAGAAAATGGTTTTGGTGCTTATGATAAATTAGAAAATGGAATGATCAATGATGATTACCGTATTGATTATCTAAGAAATCATATTAGTGAAATGAAAAAAGCAATAGACCTTGATGGTGTAGAAGTTTTGGGTTATACACCATGGGCTGCTATTGATATCGTAAGTGCCTCAACAGGAGAACTTGCGAAAAGATATGGTTTCATTTACGTAGACTTAGATGACCATGCAAAAGGTACTGGAAACAGATATAAGAAAGCATCCTTTGAATGGTATAAACAAGTAATTTCATCTAATGGTGAGAAGTTATAGGAGATAATAATATGGAAAAATTCATAAACGAGAAAGTCGTAGTATATATTTCAAAATTCACAAATACAAAAGTTATTAAAGCATTAAAAGATGGTATGATGTTCTCATTACCGTTCTTGATGATTGGTTCTTTATTCTTATTAATTGCGAATCTACCCATTAAATCATTAAATACATTAGTTGCAGAATGTGGTTTAGCAGATATCTGTTCACAGGTTTATTCATCTACATTCTCATTAATGGCTTTGTTTACAGTAGTAGGTATCACTTATTCTTATCTTAAGAATGATAAAATTTCAACTGCAGTCAATGGTGCTTTAACTGGTTTAGCTGCATTTGTATTACTTACACCTTCTTCTAAAGTATTAGAAAACGGTGAAGCAGTCACTGGCGTTATCTCTAAGGACTGGACAGCAGGACAGGGAATGATCTGTGCTATCCTAATTGGATTCTTAGTAGGTTATATCTATTCATTATGTATTAGAAAAGATATCCGTGTAAAAATGCCTGAAGGTGTTCCTCCAGGAGTCGCAGATTCTTTCTCATCATTATTACCAACAGGTATTATTACTATTGTTTGTGCTATTATCTATGCAGTATGTCATTTTGTGTTTAAAACTACATTTGCGGAATTGATTTACTCAGCTATTCAGATTCCATTACAGGGTGTGACTGATTCATTTGCTGGTGTAGTAATTATGACAGTTATGATGTCATTATTATGGTGGACTGGTGTTCATGGTGGTTCTATTTGTGGTGGTATTCTTTCACCAATCCTACAGGCTAACATGGCAGCTAACCAGAAGATTCTAGATTCTGGTGTAGCTTTAACTGTTCAGAATGGTGGTCATATCTTTACTCAACAGTTCTGGGATAACTTTTTATGTATGTCTGGTGCTGGTGTTGTCATTGGATTAGTTATTTATATTACATTCTTCGCAAAATCAGAATCACTACGTAGCTTAGGTAAATTATCAATTGTCCCTAACATCTTTAATATCAATGAACCAATTATCTTTGGTACGCCAATAGTATTAAATATTTACTTACTTGTACCATTTGTTCTTGTTCCATTGATCATTGGTATCAGTAGTTATCTACTTATGTATTTTGGCATTTTACCTTTATTTAGTGGTGTTATGGTTCCTTGGACAACTCCACCAATTATTTCAGGTTTCTTAATTGGGGGATGGAAAGTTGCGTTATGGCAGTTAGTGATGATTATCATTTCATTTGTTGTTTACTTCCCATTTATTAAGAAGATAGATACATTAAGTTCTAAAAACGAAAATAAATAATATAGAGAAGATGGTTGCAAAATAGCGCCATCTTTTTTTAAAACAGCAAATGCGTTAATAAATTGAGAAAAATAGCTATATAGAGCTGATTCTTCAAAATAAAAACAGGGAATCTGTTTTTATTTTTTGGAATGCTGCTAAATAGTAGAGTATTACTCTTTTGTTCAAAAATACTCGCTAAAAAATGTTGTTGACTATTTATACGAAAGAAACGTATAATACATACAGGAACAAAAACATTTATGTTTTATGTAGCCCGACGCCTGCGTTGGGCTACTTTTTTTATCTGAAATTGTCAGAAAACTATTATCTCTATATAAAGTGGATGTGCCTATAAGAATAAGAGTATCCTAGAATGTGTAGAAACATAAATATCATGCTTCAAATACGAGGTAATTCTAAGTGGGTTGTCATAAATGTTATTGACTATTTATATGAAAAGAATCTATAATACTGACGAAGGACAAAAACATTTTGTTTTATGTGATGCAGCGCCTGCGTTGCGTCACTTTTTTTTATTTTATTTCATCTCACAGTACATAAACTGTGAGTTTTTTTATTTATACCTCAAACTTGGCATGTGCATTGCAGTATATATAAGTGAATAAACAATGGAGGTATTCTATGTACGATGTAACAGCAACAGGTGAACTATTAATAGACTTCACTAGAAAAGGCTTAAGTAAACAAAACAATCGTGTTTATGAAGCCAATCCAGGAGGTGCACCATGTAATGTACTTGCTATGCTTGGAAAATTAGGTTATAAAACTGCTTTTATTGGTAAAGTAGGAGATGATGAGTTTGGCAAACTATTAAAGAATACAATCTCAGAACAGAAGATTGATTCTACAGGACTTGTAATGGATCCAGATGCTAAAACAACACTTGCTTTTGTAGATAATGATGAAACAGGAGACCGTAGCTTCTCTTTCTATAGAAAGCCAGGAGCAGATATGATGCTTAGGGAAGACGAAGTGAATTATGAATTAATTGATAACTGCCGTATCTTCCACTTTGGCTCTTTGTCTATGACGGATGAGCCAGTAAGATCTGCTACTTATGCGATGGTTGATTATGCAAAAAAGAAAAATAAGATTATTTCTTTTGACCCTAACTTAAGACCACCGTTATGGGAAAGTGAAGATCTTGCAGCAAAGCAGATCTGGTATGGTATTGAACAGTGCGATATCTTAAAGATTGCAGATAATGAAATTGAATGGCTGACTGGTACGAATGATTATGATAAAGGAATTGAAATCATTAGAGAAAGAACGCATGCAAAACTCATCAATGTCACACTTGGTCCGAACGGTAGTATTGCTTACTATGGTGGTTTGAAGGTATTTATGGAACCTTATTTAAATAAGGATACGATTGAAACAACAGGTGCAGGTGATACATTTGGAGCCTGTGTACTTCATGCAGTATTTAAACATGGTTTAGACAATATGACTGAAGAAGATTTAAAAGAAATGCTTCAGTTTGCGAATGCAGCGGCTTCTTTAATTACAACTAAGGAGGGTGCATTAAGAGTAATGCCAGAAGAAAAAGAAATAAAAGAATTAATAAATACATACTAAAAGTTGGCACGCCAATTGCAGTATATATAAGTGAAAAGAAAAAGAAAGGAGAAAATATAAAACAGAAAACTTAAAAGTTGGCATGACAATTCCAACTTATATAAGTGTAAGGGGGATATGAAAATGAGACATATTTTAATAGCCACACATGGCTTACTTGCTTCAGGTGCAAGATCAACAATGGAATTCTTAATCGGTAATGTAGATAACGTAGAGTATATTACAGCTTATGTAGATGGACAGAAACCTATCAATGAGCAGATTGAAGAATATTTTGCAAAGATTCCACAGGAAGACGAAGTAGTTATCTTTACTGATATTAAGGGTGGAAGTGTAAATCAGAAGATGATTCCATATTGTGTAAGGGAAAACACTTTCTTGGTATCAGGATTCAATTTAGCTGTTCTTATTGAAGTCACTATGACTCCAGAAAAACTTACTAACGAGTTCTTAAAGGCTAAGATTGAAGAAGCTAGAGAACAGTTATGCTTAGTAGAAATTGAAAAAAACAACACAGAAGAAAACGATGACGATTTTCTTCTATAAGAAAGAGAGGAAAAGAAAATGATTGTTTGTTTAAGAGTTGACGAAAGATTAATTCATGGACAGGTTGCTATGACTTGGACAAAGGAACTAAAACTTCATGGTTTAGTTGTTGCAAGTGATGAAGCAGCATCAAACGAATTACAGAAGATGTCATTAAAGATGGCAGTGCCAGAAGGTATTAAATGTATTATTAAATCAGTAGAAGGCGTTTCATCAATCTTAGATGATCCTAGATCAGAAAAGATGCGCTTAATGGTTCTTGTGCCAACAGTACGTGATGCTGTTACTTTATGTAAGAAATACAAGAATATTGAAAGGGTTAACTTAGGTAACGCTGGAAAGATGACTTCAGGTGAAAAGATTACTTTAACTAAGGAAGTTATGCTTACAAAAGAAGAATTAGAAGCATTAAAAGAATTAGTTGAATTATATCCAGAT
>OGOS01000690.1_pt1 | contig 25803 bp, 19 predicted proteins | sample 1552701 | NCBI WGS metagenome assembly OGOS01 (sample SAMEA2580128, study PRJEB22360) | human gut metagenome | biome: human gut; feature: human-associated habitat; material: faeces | place: Denmark | collected 2008/2010
CATAACAACCATGCCGGCAATAAGTCCATAAAGAGAAAGATGATGCTCGCCATATTCTCTAGCAGCAGGCAGCAGCTCATCAAAGGAGATAAATACCATAATACCACCTACAGCAGCAAAAATGATACCAAAAATAATATCATTCATAAAGGGCATTAGAATAAGCCAACCAACCAAAGCACCAACAGGCTCTGCCAGGCCAGACACGAAGGAATACATAAAAGCCTTTTTCTTAGAGCCAGTAGCATAATAAATAGGCACTGATACAGCTATACCCTCTGGAATATTATGGATAGCAATAGCTACTACAATAGGTATAGCCAAGGCCGGACTCTGCAGCGCAGAAATAAAGGTTGCCAAGCCTTCAGGAAAGTTGTGAACTGCAATGGCAATAGCAGTAAAGGTGCCTGTTCGCATCAGCTTAAAGTTATCTTTATGCACTTCCTCCTCCGCTGCCACAAGCTTTACGTCATGGGGATTTTCCTCTTCAGGCAACAGCTTATCAATCATGGCAATAAGCAGCATGCCAGCAAAAAAGGCCACTACAGTTAACCAACTGCCTTGCTTTTCACCTAGCTCACTAATTAATGTCTTTTGAGCCTCCGCAAATATCTCAATCATAGAAATATAAATCATCACACCAGCCGAAAAGCCTAAACTGATGGACAAAAACTTTTTATTAGTCTGTTTAGTTGCAAAAGCAATAATACTACCAATACCAGTACTAAGACCTGCAATCAAAGTCATTAAGAATGCAAAAAGAATATTTTGATCCAAATGTATAACCTCCTTTTATAGTTAGCGTAAGCTAACTATAATTCTACCATTGCAGTAGGTTTTAGTCAAGCTGCTATAAATTATTCTTCAGCTTTTGCCAAGCTTTAGCAAGTGCACTTTCACTGGCAAAACGCTTCAAGCTATCACCCCAATTTATATGTACTGCATTATCCTGCCACCTGCACTCAATAGGTATGTTCATATTCATTATATGCCAATGGTTATCCATTAATTCAAGTCCATTTTTAGCAAAGCTCAGTTTACCAGTAATATGACTAAGAGGAAGCCCTTTATAAACTATGTTTTCAATTCTATAGCAGCCTTCTATGGATAGACTATCATCGGACTGCTGGCCTTTTATACACAGCTCTACAAAGGTAGAGCCGCTAATTGGCTGGTCAGTTAACAGCTCAACATCCAGTCCCTCGCCCTTTAGCTGCAGCTCATAATCTCCACTTTCTAGCTCAAAACGTCCAGAATCAATAGTAATAGGCTTACCATTCATCTTACAGCTAATGCCTTGGCTATAAAGCACCTTATTCTTCAGCAAACAGCTGCCATTAAAGTCTTCAACACAAACTAGCTTGCTGCCTGGAAAATCCACCCTCAGCATCCCCTTAACCTGCAAGTCAAGATTGCTTTCATCAGCTAATGGTCCTACGCTACCACTAATATGGAAGCCGTCAAAAATATTGATTTCTAAGCCATTCTTCAACAGCAATCTATCGCTACGCAGCTTCAAATCATAAACAAAAGCATCGTTATAATCTATTTGTCTGCTAACTGTGCCATCAACCCTAATAGTATGACTATAGAGCTTCATCTCTAGCCGTTTAATAACAAAGGTGCGTAAATCCTCGCTGATAAATTTACCATCTAAATCCTCTAGGAGTAAGCCTCCACTGCTAAGTGAAATATCACTTAGATTCCAGCTTACAGAACAAATTGACCAGCCTCTAGCATTACGCTCAAGCTGAACCCTTACATCGGAAATTTCGCCATCTGCCAAGTCCATATTCTTTAAACCAACAATAGGCTTAATAATATTCCACACCTTGCGTAAGGATATTTTGGCAGCACGTACTAAAAAACGATTGCAGCCATTTTGATTTTGCAGGCTGATATTTTCATCCTCTAGCTGGCAGCTAATATGGTACTCAATTACAGGGTCATTACGCCACACGCCATTAATATTTTCTAAGCGCACTATATTATCATTAATCGATAGATCAAATATGCCACGCTCCAAATACAGCTTTAAATGCTCCAGAGCAGGCTTATTTATACCTGCAGCCACCGCCAGCTCAGCAGCCTCAGCTGTTTCTGTACGTAATTCATCCACATATTGCGGCAATAATCTGTGATTATCAAGGGTGTATTCTAGCTTTAAATGCGGCTGACGCAAAATTATTTCCTGTACGTTCTTTAAAAGCTCCGCAAATTTATCCTTTTTAAAAATGCTTAACAGAATCTGTACAATGCCTGCTCGTATCTCCACCTCATGCACAAAAAGACGTTCTTTACCATTGGCATCACACCAAGAAAGATTATAAAGTATAACTCTATCCATCTTAATGCCAGGCGCCTCGCTTACAGTTACAGTGCCATCTAAGAGCATTTGCTTCGCCAAAAGCTTATTGACCTTATCCAGATAAAAATCTCTGCCTAAGCTATTGAAGGCAAAGGCCATAATAGCAGAAAACGCCAACCACATCAGTTTAATACTAATATCAATAATAGCAATACCGCCAAAAACTACTAAAAAAGCTATAAAGGCGGCTATTAAAATAACTGTTGCCAATATTTTCTTAAGCATATTATATTAATCGCCTATTATACAATAAATAAAAGGCTTTTCCTTTCTTATGATAAATTGCGAATCATGGTCAAATATTCTCACTGCTGAAGTAATAACCATCTTTTAGTACGTATATTTACATAACATCACTATAAGCTCATTATATCATATCCACATTAAAAGGCGTAAGTTTTCCACAGTTATCCACAAAAACCTCCTAAAGTTATCCACAGTGTGTATAACTTTGTGAAAAAATAGTGGATTATCACTACTTATCCACAGATATTGTGTGTAGTTTAGAAAATAAACACAATATCTTTTAAGGTGATTATGGATTCTGTGGAAGAGGATGTGGAAAAGTATCCTTGCACTAATGCCTACAAAAGCCTGAATGAAAAACCTTCAACGCTTTCAGTTCCACTGTTTTAGATATATACTAATAGACAGTTGCTAAGACCATTGATGCTAGGAAATGCGCCGACATTGTACGCTACTAATACTCATAGACACAGAATAATGACCTAGCGTTAAAACAAAACAACACCGCTGTTGAGGTATGTACTAATGCCCCTTAATGCTAGCAGAATTGACAATGTAGACAGGAACTTAAAAATACGGTTATACAATAAAAAAAGCGCTAGAACTAAGTTCTAGCGCGTTATTATCATGGTGATCCACCCGCGACTCGAACGCGGGACACCCTGATTAAAAGTCAGGTGCTCTACCGACTGAGCTAGTGGATCACGAATCTATATCAGTTGTCATCACGACAACGATATAATTATACTCATTTAGACTTTAATTGTCAATACCTTTTATCAAAACTTTTTATTTTTTTGCAGGCTCACTGCCATTTCTAATTAGCAGCTCATGAAGAACTATGGTTTGTTCACGATTAGGACCAACAGACACAATTCCCAGCTCTACACCAGCAACTTGACTCAAACGCTCAAGATATTTTTTGGCATTTTCCGGTAAATCATCGTAATAGCGTACATTGGAAATATCCGTCATCCAACCGTCAAACTCTTCATAAATTGGTTCAACCTGCGCCATTACCTTAAGACTAGCAGGGATACGGTTGATAACCTCATCGCCAATTTTATAGCCTACGCACATTTTAATCTTAGGCATTTGGTCTAAAATATCAAGACGTGTAATTGCCAAATAGTCAATGCTATTAAGGCGTGCGCTATAACGAAGCATAAATGCATCAAGCCAACCGCAACGACGCGGACGACCAGTTACAGTGCCATACTCGTGACCTGTTTCACGAATTTGATGACCAGGACCATCAGCATCCAGTAATTCAGTAATAAAGGGACCTTCACCAACACGAGTAGTATACGCCTTTACTACACCTACAACATGGTCAATATAACGGGGACCAACACCACTGCCTGTGGAAGCATTACCAGCAGTAGGATTAGAGCTGGTTACATAGGGATAGGTGCCATGATCAATGTCCAAGAAGGTTGCCTGTGCACCTTCAAAAAGCACATTCTTATCATTTTCAAACAGCTCATCTAAAACGACGCCAGTATCAGCAACATAAGGACGCAGCTCCTCTGCATAAGCAAGATATTCGTTGAGTACAGTTTCGTAATCAAAGGGTTCAGCGCCATAAATCTTAGTCAAAATCTGATTTTTGGCTTCCATATTTGCCTTCAGCTTTTCAGCAAAGGTATCAGGCTCCATTAAATCACATACACGTATACCAATACGAGCAATCTTATCCATATAGCAGGGACCAATACCACCCTTAGTAGTACCAATCTTGTGAGCACCTAAGGCCTCCTCCTGCAGTTCATCCAAGCGCCAGTGATAAGGCAGCACCACGTGAGCACGATTAGAGATTACCAAATTATTGCAGGAAATACCCTTTTCTCGCATACCCTCAATCTCTGCTAAAACAACGCCCGGATTAATAACAACGCCATTACCCAAGACATTAATCTTATCCTTAAACAATACGCCTGAAGGCAGCAAACGCAGCTTATAATTTACATTATTAACTACAACAGTATGACCCGCATTGGAGCCGCCACTATAACGGACAACAGCATCAGCCTTTTGTGCTAAATAATCAACAATTTTACCTTTTCCCTCATCGCCCCATTGAGCGCCTAATACAACAACAGATGACATAGTTGGTCTCTCCTTACTTATAAACCAAATCTAGCAAAAATTAAATCTACGTTTTTCAGCATAGGCTGCGGATCAAAGCAAGCCTCAATTTCTGCATCAGTAAGATATTCTTTAATATCCTGATCATGCTCAACATTAGTCTTAAAGTCTGCTCCCTCAAGCCAACGTGCCATAGCATTGCGCTGTACCCATTTATAAGCATCCGCACGAAGAACACCCTTGGTAACAAGAGCAATAAGCAGGTTTTGACTAAAAATAAGGCCACCAGTTTTATTAAGATTAGCCAGCATAGCGTCAGGATATACTAAAAGCTTATCAATAATATTAGTAAACTTTCTCAGCATATGATCCAGTGCAATGGATGCATCTGGTAAAACAACACGCTCTACAGAAGAATGAGAGATATCACGCTCATGCCACAGAGTAACATCCTCCAAGCCTGCAACTGCATAGCCACGCAAAAGACGAGCCATACCAGAAACCTTTTCGCAGGTAATGGGATTGCGCTTGTGAGGCATTGCAGAGCTGCCCTTCTGTCCAGGAGAGAAAAACTCTTCAACCTCGCGGATATCAGTACGCTGTAGGTTGCGAATCTCTGTAGCCATTTTATCCAAAGAAGAGCCAATGATTGCCAAAGTAGTCAAATAATGAGCATGACGGTCACGCTGAATAACCTGTGTAGCCAAACGCACCGGAGTCAGGCCCAGCTTCTCACATACATATTTCTCCACCAAGGGATCAATATTAGAATAGGTACCAACTGCACCGGACAGCTTGCCAACGGCCATCAGCTTACGGGCCTGAGCTAAACGCTCCATATTACGCTCAGTTTCTGCCATCCATAGCAAAAACTTCATACCAAAGGTCATAGGCTCTGCATGAATACCATGAGTACGACCAATCATAACAGTATATTTAAACTCAGCAGCACGACGCTTTAATACAGCATGAAATTTTTCCAAATGCTGCATAAGTAAATCAGCAGCCTGAACTGTCATGTAGCATAAAGCAGTATCCTTAACATCACTAGAGGTTAATCCTTTATGAATATATTTGGATGCATCGCCAACATACTCAGCCACATTAGTCAAAAAAGCAATAATATCGTGGTTTGTTACTGCTTCAATCTCCTTAATGCGCTCTAAGCGAAAATCAGCCTTCTCCTGAATATCCTTTAAGGCATCATCAGGAACATTACCAAGCTTGTTCATAGCTTCGCAGGCAAGCACCTCTACCTTAAGCATTGTTCGGAATTCGTTCTCTAAAGCCCAGATATTACCCATTTCAGGATGAGTATAACGGTCAATCATTGTTGTTCTTCCTCCCTAAGATACATTCTTTTGTGAAGAAATATCTAAAAAACTAAAATAGATTCTAAAATGATTTACTATTCACCTGTTTTTATAATAGCATTTTCTTTTTTAGCTTGCAATAGTCTCGAATGTTTACAGGGCTCCATATTAAATTGTTCGGAAAATTTGCACATTTATGTCACTATTTTTTTACAAATTCAGCTTTTTACTATAAACAATAGTTGCCTGTGGTCCAAGCTCTGGCAACACCTCGTTGGTAAAGCTATCAGCCTGTAAAAATCCGCGACGTAAATAGTAATCATAATCACAGGTTTCATCAGCCCACAACAGCATTTTATCAACACCTGTTTCCCTAGCCTTAAGCTCTACGTTCTGTAATAGCTGTTTGCCACCACCACCAATTTTGCTTAAGAAAAGGCACAGCAAAAGGTCATCACGGTTAGCACGCTTCAGCATTTGGTCTCCATTATAATGGAGATACCGTAAATAGCTTTGTGCTAAAATACGCTCTCTTTGAGTAAATTTATAAACCTGGCTCAAAAACCATTCACCACTATGATTATGCTCGTTTGCTTTAGCTGCCAATAAAAAGGCCTGCATTTTGGCATCATCATCCACCAGCTTAAAGGAATACTCTGTACTGCGACAATAATAGCGCACCATAGCCTCATAAACAAAATGTTTGAATTTTAAGCTTTCCTCACGTAGCTCATCTCCCCATATATCGTAGGTAAGCTTAGCTGCTTCTTCGATATCCTCCATATTAAAGGTTTGAATACGCATTTTCCACGTCCTCTCTATAATACTCTAAACTACATATCTACAAACAAAGGGATAGTCCCAAGCCTTAGCCTGGAGCTATCCCCTCAAATTTTCATAACTATTTAACATCGCGGTTAGTCATGCTGATGAACTTGGTATACTGTTTATGGAAGAACAGATTAACCGTGTCCACAGGGCCATTACGGTGCTTAGCTATAATAAGCTCTGTATGTTTATTTTCTGTTTCCGGATTATAATAATCCTCACGATACAGGAAGGCTACAATATCTGCATCCTGCTCCAAAGAGCCAGATTCACGCAGGTCACTAAGCATAGGTCGCTTAATATTTCTGCTTTCTACGCTACGACTCAGCTGAGAAAGCGAAATTACAGGAACATTAAGCTCACGAGCCAATGCCTTCAAAGAACGAGAGATTTCAGAAACCTCCTGTTGGCGGTCGCCAGAGCTGCTACGCTTGCCGCTACCCTGCATCAGCTGCAGATAATCGACAACAATAAGGTCCAAGCCATGCTCTGCCTTTAAGCGACGTGCACGACTACGCATCTCCATAGCAGTAATACCCGCTGTATCATCAATATAAATCTTGGCCTTGCTCATTACATCACAAGCAGCCCACAGTGCTTCCCAGTCGGAATCCTGCAGCTCGCCTACCTTTAAGCGTTGGCTATCAATATTAGCCTCTGCACAAAGCATACGGCTAACCAGCTGCTCCTTACTCATTTCCAAGCTAAAGAAGGCAACGCTTTTAGGCTCGCCACCAACCTTTTTGTGAGCACGCAAAGCAACATTTTGCACAATATTCAGCGCCAAAGCAGTTTTACCCATAGAGGGACGTGCTGCCAGAATAATAAAGTCTGACGGCTGCAAACCACTGGTCAGCTTATCCAAATCAATAAAGCCTGTAGGCAAACCAGTCAGACCGCCCTTATTATAGAGCATCTTCTCCAGTGTCTGCACAGAATCCATAAGTACATCGCTAATAGCTGTAAACTCCGCCTTTTTCTTACGGTTGGAAATTTCCAAGATACGGCTTTCCGCAGTATCTAAAAGAACGCCTACATCGTCGTTAGCCTCGTAGCCCATGGTAGCAATTTCTGTAGATACGCGCACCAGCTGACGCAGTACAGATTTTTCAGCCACAATCTCAGCATGATACTTAATATTAGCCGCAGTTGGTACTGCATTGGCAAGACCAGTAACATAGGCTATACCACCTATATCCTCCAGCTTGTTATCTCGGCGCAAAATCTCTGTTACGGTAACAAGATCCACAGCCTCATTTTTATTATAGAGCTCCAACATCGCGTTAAAAATTACACGGTGAGACTCACGATAAAAATCGCTGCTGCTCAGAATCTCTGTTGCCTTGGCTATAGCTTCCTTATCAAGAAGCATGGCACATAGTACGCATTGCTCAGCTTCTATATTTTGAGGTGGAACTCTATCTTGCATCATGATTATATGACCCCTTTATATAAATAAAATGTGCCATTTAATACATGGCAAAACACAATATGCCATTTCAATTTATGGCAACTCCATACTACATTATACTATACATTAGCACTTATGTCTTTAACTAAAGTAAAGGCTGCTGACAAAATATAAATCTGCCAACAGCCTTTACAGAAAAATATTCGGTTAAAGCTTATTCAGCCTCTACAACAACCTTGAATTGGGTAGTTACTTCCGGATGCAGCTTAGCTACAGCGGTGTATTCGCCCAGGCACTTGATGGAGTGCTTCAGTTCAATTTTACGGCGGTCAATATTCAGGCCAGTTTGCTTAATCAAAGCCTCAGCTACGTCCTTGCTGGTGATGGAGCCAAACATTTTACCACCTTCGCCCAAACGCATTTTAAGGGTTACTACAACCTTTTCTACCTGTGCAGCTAAAACAACAGCCTCGTCCTTAGCCTGTGCAGCACGATGTGCAGCAGTTGCCTTGTCAGCCTTAGCCTGATTCAGGTTAGCGGCAGTAGCTTCTTTAGCTAATTTACGAGGCAGCAGGTAGTTACGACCATAGCCCTCAGCAGTTTCAACAATATCACCTTTTTTACCTAAGCTTTTAACATCTTGCAGCAGAATTACTTTCATTATTATCTCGCTCCTCTAATTGTTCTTTTGCTAACGCAATTATTTGTGGCTCTACATCCTTAGCACGGGTGTTTTCTATCTGTACACCAGCCACAGTCTGGTGGCCGCCACCGCCCAACTCTTCCATTATACGTTGAACATTGACGGTACCGTCACTGCGGGCACTGACGCCTAAAGAGCCATCCTTATATTCTACAATTGCCACACCTACAGATATACCATTAATGGTAATGAGAGTATCTGCTGTTTGTGCAGCAAGTACAGAAGACTGTTGATCACGGTCGGCGTTTTTATATATAGAAAGTGCCAACCCTGGCAAAGGCATTTTTGCAGCAACTACAAGCCTTGCCTTTCTTTGAACCCATTCTAAATCATCCTTAAAGAGTACACGTACCAAATTAGGATTAGCACCACTACGACGTAAAAGTGCTGCAGCCTCAAAGGTACGCTCGCCGGTCTGTACGGCAAAATTTTTAGTATCTAATGCAATACCTGCATAAAGCGCGGTTGCCTCAGCAGGAGTAAGGTCAAGGCTATCGTCAAAGTAGCCTACCAGCTCCGTTACTAGTTCACTAGTAGATGAGGAGGAAGGCTCCAAATATAACAGCACTGTATCTGTAATAATATCCTCTGCACGACGATGGTGGTCAACTATGAGCTTTGTTTTAACAGCATCCAAAACCTTTTTGCTAGCAGAAAGTATGGCTCTATGATGGTCTACAAGAATAAGTAGGCTCTTAGGAGTTACCAGCTTCATAGCCTCTTCCTCTTCCACCATAATTTCCAAATACTTTTTATCTGCCGCACTCATACTTACCTTACCGTCTGCAATAACCTCTTTAATCTTGTCATACGAAGGATTAGGTCCGCTAGTTACTATAATGGTAGGCTTACCTGTAGACATAGACAGCTTAGCCATACCAATAGTACTGCCAATGGCATCATAGTCCTCATTAACATGACCCATAACAAACACTCTGTCAGCAGCCATTATCTGCTCATGAATGGTTTGTGCAACAATACGGGCGCGTACACGCGTACTCTTAGCAGCTACCGTACTGGTACCACCAAAGAACTGGGTATTTTTATTTTTTATTACTACCGCCTGATCACCACCACGACCAAGAGCCATATACAGTGCCTTGTTGGCATTCTGCATTAACTCCTCCATGGTTACACCATCACAGGCTACGCCAATACTGATTGTAGGAGGAATCTTATTACCACTGTGAACTTCACGAATGGAGTCCAAAATAGTAAATTTATTCTCCATCATATCAACAACTGATGAATTGCTAAAGCCCATCAAGCTGCTTTCCTTGTTCATTCTGCAAATAAAGCCGTGTTGAACTGCAACCCATTTAGTTAAAAGCTCATTAACCTCGCCATTAAGATTGGCAATATTAGTCTCGGACATACCTCGCATAACCTCTTCATAGTTATCAAAGCGGGCGTAAGCAAGGCATAATCTGTCATTGCCATATTTTTGCTTCAGCAGCTCCAGTTCTGTAATATTGGTTAAATAAATCATCAAGCCACTGGAGCTTGTTTCATCGCCTCTTTTAAAGGTACGCTGCTCCTGGGTTTCCACACTGTAGTACTTCATATTGAAATACTTATCATCAATCTGAATAATTTTCTCGCCATCTTTAACTCGCATCATCTCAAAGGCGTTAGGCTGTAGCGGTAGGATATCCTCAGGCTTTTTACCCTCTAGATTCTTTTTACCAACCCATTCTTGAAAAAGCGCATTCTTCCATTGCAGCTTTCCATCCTTGGAAAAAACAGCCATGCCAATATCCAGCTTGCGTACAGCAAAATGATTTGTACGTTCAATGTTACGAATAATATTATCCAGATAGCTGCTGAAAAAGATTTCCTTATTAATGATATTACGCCTAGCAAAATAATAGGTTACACCCACAATAATTAACGCAGGAATAATCAGCTTAGGCTGTAAATAGCACACTAATACAGAAAGCAGAAAAATAATCAGCAAAAAGATATTAGTATCTACCCGTGAATTCATATTACCATTAAATCTACTGAACATACTGTTCACCTCTTACTATCTTGAACGCAGGTTACGAATTTTACGGAAGTCAAAAACCATATCAAAAGCGCCTACATAAACCATGATTTGAGAAAAAATTGGTACAATGAACATCAGCGCAGTACCAATATTAGCCCACCAACGCGGCTTTTTATGAGCGTCCACAAACCAATAGAGCAGCACCATACCTTGGAATACTAAAGCAAAGCTGCACACAGTCTGAACATTTACCGCAACATGATACATCCAGCTTGTAGGAGCATTTAAGTAAAAATATGTTACAGCCAAAAGAGAAATACCATAGGGCCACAAAACCCAGCCAGGAACCTGCAGCATTGTAAATTGAGGGAAGTCCTCAAAGCTTTCACCCAGCTTAGTCAAAATCTTTTTAGCCGCAATATAGTTAATAAAGGCCATAATAGGAGCACAAATCAGGAATGCGCCTGGCATAATAATCTTCATCATACGTACCATTTCAGCATAGCCCGCAATAGCAAGCTTGATGTCCTCCTCAGACATGCCATGCTCTCTATAATATGCTTCAAGCTGTACTAAGCCATCATTAATAGAATTATACAGCATATCAACAGGATTAATACCCAAAACCAAAAAGCTAAGCACAATGTTGATAATAATAGCCAATAAAGCACCTGCACTGCCAAAAAGCATCAGCTTCATAGGAGCAAGCTTACGGCGCATGCATTCACCCAAAATAAGGCCTAATAAGCCAAATATAGCTGCCAGGAAAAAAGCGTTAATCGGACTAATAATCATAGCAGTAATAATCGTCGCTACTAAAAGTGTCATAATGCTCCATTTCAAGCCATTACGCATACCGCAAATAGCAATGGGCAGGGGCCAGACAAAGTTTACAAAGGCGCCTAGCACCGGAACATACATGCTTATTAAAGCCATGACAATAGCAACCGCAGCTAAAATACTAGCCTCAACCATGGCAGATGTTTTACGAATCACAAATTTTTCCTCCTTTAGGGTACAGTTCTTCAGTTTCTAATTATACTACATCTCACTAGGAAAAGTAAAATGAAAAGAGAGTGCGCCCCCTCCAAGAAGAAACGCTACTCTCTTTAACGTTCATTATTCTCAACGCATACACGTTATTTTATACACAAAAAATTAAGCTCCCAAGCAGGCACATATGGATGTTTGCGCAGATAAATCTTATAGTCAGTTGCCAACTGCCATATCGCCAAGGGAATGCGGAATAAGTCTGCATCATAATGATAGGCTGCGAGGAAGAGCTTGGGTTGATATTTACAAATAGTAGTCTTACCACCCTCTAAGGCCTGTAGCTCAGCGCCTTCAACATCCATCTTGATATAGCTTATGTATTTGCTACCAGCAAAGCTGTCTATAGTATCTACACTAACCTCTAACTTCGAAGCATCAATAAATGTTGACTGCCTGCCACCACTATCTGAAAAGCTCAAAACAGCTTTTTTATTCCATACACCAGCTTCATGTACAACAAATTTATTTTCCAAAGCCAGTTCATCACGTAAATTACGCAGCTTACGACAATTACGTCTATCTGGCTCCACGGCAATAATGCTGCTGCACCTATTATTAGTAAGCTGTAAAAATTCCAAAACCGTATCGCCATTATAGGCACCTAAATCCAGATAGCTTTCATCCTCAGAAAATATAAATAGCTCTTCTAAATCCTGCTTACGTTCAGTTTCACAGTCAAAAAGGTAGCTTATTTTTCCACTCAGCTTATAATTTAATGTATCTGCAAAAACCCTGCGTGAAAAATCGTCTGCCAAACGGTCATAAACAAGCTGCAGCTCATTAGCATTCTCCTCCAGCCACTCATTACTTACCAGCTCTGCTTCTTTAAACAATGGTAAATGAGGTGCAACCACATCATGTTCAGCTGCCAACTCCTTAAAACGAGCTAATACCTCCGGCCTTTCACTAGCAAAGGCAATTACTATTAGAATATCATGACCAAGACGGTCAATAATGGCAGAATATTTTTCTACAGTCAAACCTCGAAAAACTTGTCCTCTGACAAATTCATCACTGGCAAAAACACCGCTGACTTTAATGCCATTTGCCTCACACCAATCAATAATCTTGTCAGCACCATTACCCATACCGTATAAAACTATAGGCTGCTTAGTTGTCTTCAGCAGCTCCCATACACTTTTTGTTTCCTTTATAAAATCAAGCATATGCTTACCTCCAAATATACTCACTTCATTATACACTATTTTAGCTAGTGACGATGAGTAATTTATATGCTAAAATTGTAATTAACAAATATACAAATTTCGCGGAGGTATAATATGTCTCTTTTAGAATCCGGTGAAAACTATCTGGAAACAATTCTCATTCTAACAAAGCGTAACGGCAGTGTCCGTTCCATAGATATTGCTAATGAAATGGACTTTACTAAAGCCAGCGTCAGCCGTGCCATGAGCATTTTAAAACGTGATAACTATATCATCATGGAAGCTGATGGCAGCATTCTTCTGACTAAGGAAGGATTAAAGATGGCCAATGCCGTTTATGACCGCCATATTACCCTTACTCGCTTTATCCATGAAAACCTAGGAGTTGATATGGATATTGCCGAAAAGGATGCCTGCCGCATTGAGCACATTATCAGCCCAGAAACCTTAGCTGGCATCAAGGCTCAACTAAAAAAATAAAGAAACAGTTAAATCCTGCAGCCATCATGATATGTACCCATAATCCTGGACATATCTCTTAATTATGCTAATCATGTGGATGCCATCCTGTATTTTGCAGATGGCATCCATTTTTTTATGAATCCTTTTGTTGTAATAGTAGATATATTTTTCAACTGCTTTCTTAAACTCCTCAAAGGACTAGTATTTTCTTTCGTAACCGTAATACATTTCATTTTTCATCCTTCCGAAGAATGTTTCCATTATACTATTATCATAGCAATTACCCTTCCTAGACATAGATTGAACTATATTGTGTCTAGACAATATTTTCCTAAAATAGGAATGTTAGTACTACCACCCGTGGTCAGAGTGGAATATCAATCCAGTCAAATCATAGAATTTCTTAAACACTTTTTCTAGTATCCTTTTTATTTGGTCAAGATTAGGACTAGTAGAAAGATCATAAGATATTATTTCGTTTGTATTCATATTTAAAATCGGAGAAAAATAGTATTTTTCCCCTGGTATCTCCTAAACATTTTCTTTCTCTATACATTTCAACACAGTTTAGTTTGTACTCGTAACTATAGCGCATAAAAATACCCTCCTTACTAGTTTTATCCAGTAAAGAGGGTACCTATCATCAGTGTACAAACGCTAGTGGTTGTTTTTTATTGTACTTAAAACGTCAAAAACAGTAGCCTGAGCAAATACCCAAGCCACTATTTCTGATAGTTCAAAAGTAAGCAATTTAATATATCATCAGAATTCAAATTCAGCTGCTAACACAAAGGAGCGCGGCATATTAATCATAAACTTATTTCCCTGACCTGCCTGGGCCACCCAATGACTATCATTAGTTACATTGTAGCAAGATGCCGACAATTTAACTGGTATCCCATTAATCTTAGTCTTGTGACTTGCAAACAAATCTACAGTTGCATAAGAAGGGATATTCAGTTCTCTGCGATCGTTGCAAACAAACTTACCATCACCCATATAACTGATTCTACCTGTAATACTGGTGTTTTCATCAGGCATATATTCAAGTCCTACAACACCACTCCACTCAACAGAACCATCTGTGTGACAGCCATCAAATTTTCCATCCTGAGTATTCTCCTGACGTGCATCAAGCCATTCTACACCACCACAAGCATTCCATTTATCTGCCAACCTCGCATTTACAGATAAATCAATACCTTTATAACGATTTTCGCCATTATTAGTTTGCCACAACTTACCTGCAGCATCCTTAACATCAATTGTATTAGGACGAGTCATATCAAAATAGTTCAGCGTCATCATTAGCATATCATCAATCTTGTATTTTACGCCCAGCTCTGTATTCTTGGTACGTTGTGCATCCAAAATCTCGCCATCATTTTCATATGGTTTCTTTTTACTTGCAGAAACTGTAGTACCACGAGTAGTAGCTACTGCATGAGCCGCATAAAAGGATAAATCTTCTGTAGGAGCATAGGATACACCATATGTAGGAGCCCAATTAGTATCCTTAACCTCAGATCCTACTTTTTTACCTACATAATTGCCATGACGACGAGAAATAGCCCCCATCAAGGTTAATTTATTAATTTCTATACTATCCATAAAATTGATACTGGTAACTGTTTCCTCATGCTGAAACTTTTTGCTAAGCTTTTCAGAAATATCGCCGTCATATATGCTAGGATTAAAATTAATACCATCATATATATTGCCACCAATCATACCAGTATTAGCAATATCTACGCCATTTTTATACATTTTTCTATGAGACCTATCTACAGATAACGCCATATTATGCTTTGCGATTCCTGTTTCTACAGTTGCCTTTAAACCAGTCTGCAAGTATTGGCTATTAAGCAAAATATAATCAGACCAAGGAATAGTGTCACTTACAATATTACCATCTTGGTCAATGCCAATTTCACCATCATAAATATAACGACGTACCGAGGTCTGATTTAAACCACTATTTACAAACCAGTTAACATTTTCACTAAGTTTTTTTTGGTGATTAAGTGTTACCATATAGCCATTTGTAAAGCTATGCATCATATCTGGATCATCAAAGCTCTTGTCAGCATCGGGAGCATCCGGAAATTTTGTGCTGTCCTTCAAAAGAGAAAAGCGACGCTCTGTGCCCCACAGCTTCTCGTCATAATAACCACCGAAAAGATTAGTTTTAGTGCTATTGCCTTCATAACTTACATTAGCAAAAATATTGCTTTTTTTCTGAGAAGCACCGGAAATTGGCAGTCCACCTTTATCATACTGTCCATAAATACGAACACCAATCTGTCTATCATCGCCAAAACGTTGGCTTACATCAAAATATTCACCATAATCACCATAACCACCAACAGTCTGGGTATATTTAATAAAGTCTTTCTCGCCTGCACGCTTAGTGTTAAGATAAATAGCACCAGGAGTACTATTAGTTATAGGACCAGCCTGATAGGAAGGTGTAGAACCATTTAATGTTGCTGCTGGTCCAACCAATACATCAATGCTACCAATAGTATTAGTTACAGGTCCTGTTGCCATGATGAAAAATCCAGGAATGTTATTAACATAATAAGCTGAAGCATTGGTACAAATACCACGAATAGAAAAATCTGTTTTAATCGGAGATGTACCTGTACGGATTGCAGGAACATTTGACAATACATTATCAATAGATTGATTAGGAACTGCCATCTTACTAACTGTTTCCTCGGTAATACTTTGCACAGTAAACGGTGCTTTAATCACCGGAGTTTCACCTAGTAAACCTACTCTAGATGTATCATTGTTAAAACCGCCAGGTAAAGCTGTTTTATGATTACGAGAGCTTTCTACAATAATTTCATCCAATTGAAAACTTTGAATCGTCTCAGCATGCACAGGCAAAACACTCATTCCAATAATAATTGAACACATGATACTGCTTAAAAGACAATTTTTTTCTTTTGACATACAAACACTCCTCTAAACTAATATTTTATTGCTTTATATGTGAGAGTAGTTAAATCAATATGGAATACAAACCATACGTTTCTGTTCCTTTAAATACATTAGCTTAATCTTAAGCCTATAAATTTCCTCCAATGTAGCTTCTGTAAGAACCTCTCTAGCTTGACCCAACGTCAAACCTTGCGGTCTTAAAACAGCAGTTCTTCCACCAAGATAAAAAGCCTGATCAGGCATATGCGTTGTTAGAATAACCGATATGCCTCTTTGTGATAGCTTTTCAACCATTTGAAGAACTCTGAACTGATTGCCATAATCAAGATGATTTGTAGGTTCATCCATTATAATCAGATTTGGTTGTTGTACAATAGCTCTGGCAATAACCGCTTGACGTTGTTGACCACCGGAAAGAGTATTAAAATGCCTATAACGTAGTTCGTAAATTCCTAACTCTTGCAATATTTCCTCTGCAAATTCATAATCCTTCTGCTTAGGCTGCTCAAATAATCCTATATGAGGCGCCCTACCCATAATGACATAGTCTCTAACCTGAAAGGAATAAGCTGTGTTCTGCACCTGTGGAACATAGCCTATATAGCCTGTAAATTCCTTAGGATTTTCTTGTGCTGTGAAACACTCTCCATTATCAGAAACTAATGCAATACTACCATTCAACGGCTTATAAAAGCCTATCAGGCTCCTTAAAAGCGTGGTTTTACCAATACCATTAGTACCTAGTATGGTCATTACTTCGCCTTGTTCAAGAGCAAAACTAACATTCTGCCACAGTAGTTGTTGACTATAAGCAAATGCTAAATTTTCTACCACTAACCTCATGATAACGCCAACCTTTGTCTTAACAAAAGATAAAAATAAAATGGAGCACCCACAAGACCTGTCAATATACTTAAAGGTATTTCAGCACTCATAGCCGTGCGTGAAATAGTATCAATAACAAGCAGGAAGAGGGCACCTAAAACAATTGCTAATGGCAGTAGTCTCTGATTATTAGGACCAATAAGCATACGTGCAAAATGTGGAACAACAAGACCAACCCATCCTATAGTACCGCTTATACACACGGAACAAGCAGTTAACACTGTAGCACATAAAATAATTGCATATCTAAGCCATCCTGTATCTCTGCCAAGCATATGCACCTCTTCATCAGAAAGAGTCAAAATATTCATGCGCCATCTAATCACCATCATAAATAAAAGACATGCTAAAATTGGAATTCCGCTCGAAATGTTCTCCCAGCTCACACTCACCAAAGAGCCTAGTTGCCAATACGTAATCTCGGGAAGCTGAGTTTCCGAATCTGCCAGATACTTAATGATACCTAAAATAGAAGACATTAAACCCGATACAATCAAACCTGAAAGCACTAGCATAACAATGGAGTTTCTGCCAATAATACGTGGTATCAACACAGCAAATGCAACAGCTAAAAGTCCACCAAAAAAAGCTCCTAACTGCACAAAAGACTGTCCTAGCCCCAGTAAAATACACAAAGAAGCACCTACACAGGCACCAGTAGAAACACCTAGCATATCAGGTGCAACAAGAGGATTCTTAAAAACACTTTGATATGCCGCGCCTGATAACGCTAATGCCGCACCAATTAACACAGCCGCTATGACTCTTGGTAACCGCAACGTGTAAATAACACTAACTGCGTGCTCATTCCAACTCTGTTCAAAATCTATAAAACCAGAGCACAATATTTTAAATACATCTAATGGAGCAATATAAAGACGTCCTAGACCCATACTGACAAGTATCATAAGTATCAATAATAATGTAAATGCAAGCATAACAACGCTAAACCTTGCTTCTGTACTATTACCTAACTTCATCATAACAATTCACTATTTTCGTTAACCTTATCTGCAAAAATCTGTACTAAATCATCATTAGAAATCTCATATCTCATATATTCTTCATAGAATTGTTTAGTATCTTTACGCACATCAATATCCTTGAACAGCTCAGGCTGTAGCAAATGCGCTAGCCATTTCATCATTAAAGGAGTTTCTATGCCTGGAGCATCCCAACGATAAATGCCCATAGGCACCTTATAAACTCTACGTTCCTTAACAGCTTTAACAGTACTCCAATCTTGACCAGCAATTCTATTATTGTACAAATCATTAGGAACAAACTTATCAAAATTACTAAGCAAAATAATATCAGGATTTATTTTATATACTTCTTCCATAGGAATTGTCTGTTCATCGCCGCTACTTTGAGCAATCTGGTCATACGGATTATGTCCACCTCCTATACGAATTGCTTCATGCATAAAATTATCATTGCCCTGCAAGCGTAGCTTGGAATTTCTCAAAAACAACACTGTAGGTTTTTCTTGTTGTTCCCAAGCCTTTCTGCTCATAATATCAGACGTAGTATCATCATAATATTTACAAATCTGTCGGGCTCTTTCCTCTTTATTAAGAAGCTTTCCTATAATCATAAAGCTCTTCTGTAAATTATCTACAGTATCGTTATAAATAAGTACTGTAGGAATTCCGACCTTACTCAGCTTTTCTGCCTCCTTCTCTTGATATTGCCAAAGCACAGCCGCGTCCACACCTGCATCTACTGCGCTTTCAATATTAACAGAAAAATTCTGAGCAATAATTTTCGTATCCTTTTCAGCAAATTCCTTATCCTTAGTTGCCAAAAAACTATTTTTATAAGCAGACATAGCACTAGGATGTATTGACTTCAAGCGTTCAGAGCTTCCATCTATAGCATAAACAACAGTAGCCCAAGGAATTGGTATAACTGCAATATTATTAACCTGCTTTGCAACAGTAACATTTCTTCCCTTCAAGTCACAAATATTATGCACAGCTTGCTTTTCTCTACTAATTTGATTATCTGACGCACAGCCTGACAAACCAGATAACAATGCTGCGCTTGTAGCAATAGCAGCAATTATCTTCGCTAACCTCTTCATTGTAAAATCCTTCCTAATACATTATTTATAACTAACAAATAATCCCCTGTAGCTTTTTAAGGATATATGTACCTAATGCTCCTCCATCATCCGCTAATGCTGTTCTTCCAGAAATAATTCCCCACGGAAAAGCAATAGTTTCTTTATTTTCACATAATGTAGGTGCTATTGAAATAATTTTCGAATCGGCAACTACAATATCCGAAGACTCTACTAATGCTTTTAAATCACTATAATCCTCAATAAAGTTAAGAAATTTGTCTGCTCCAGGAGATTGCTTATAAATCACTTTACTTTCCCTATCCATGCAAGGCACTGCCAACTTAACATGTTGAAATCCTACATGCCACATGTAATGAGCTAATCCCATTGTTTGTACAGGATCTCCTATGAAAAGTAATCTGCGTGTATCCTTTTCATTTAAGTCATAGTTGTGAATACACAGCTGACGCCTCTCCTCGGATTTATTTTCACATAACTCTTTGACATTTTTCTTCCACATCTTAAAAGCGTGCTCACCCACAGGACAAGATATCAGTAATGGAACCCCATATTTTTCATAAAGCTCCTGGCCAGCTCCAATACCTGCAGAGGAAACAATCCAACACATAGAAGGTCTACCGGATGCCGATGAAATACCCAAAAACCTTGGCCTATAGCCAATTTTCTTAATATAGTCAAGACAGGCTTCATATTGCTTCTTGCTTCCACATGCCAAGGAACTATACCCCAATATTAGTACATCCTTCGACGGCGTACAGTAATAAACTGCTTCTTGCTCAACAAGTAGCTTTTGAGCGCAGTCAATGCCATATACGGCATCCTTAAAACCATCTAATGCAAAATTTCTCACCTTCAAATAATCGCTCTCCAAATCAGAAGCAATCCCCACCCCATCTAAGCCAATAAATGCGCCTACAGCGGAGCTTATTAAATTCATACTTTTATAATGCTTATTTTCAATCAATAATCTACATTGCTGTACACAAGTATCTTCTAACCCGAATATGTAATCGTCTTGCTTAAATTCAACATAATACTGCTCCTTAGCAGCAAATGACAAATCACTATCTCTCAAGCAAGCTCGACAGCCACTTGGTGCAACTAAAACATTAACATCAGTGGAATTCTCAAAGCAGTCTACTACGCCAGATATATCAGTAGCTAACAGTGGCAACTGATAATTCACCGCTTCCACATTTCCCTTCTCTTGCGGAAGTGAAGCCATAAATTCATCTGCGTTCATATAATGACCTACGTCCATCTTTGCCAAGGGACCTCTAAAAAAGCACCTTACAGTAACACCTGTTTCATGACTTAACAAGCCTTCGATATAATCAAAATCCAATCTAATTAATATATCCAGACAATTTAAGTATAAAACAATAACTTGAACACCTGGAATTTTTGCAGCTTGCCTAATACAAGCTATAATCTTTTCTTCCGCTGTACCAAAGGTATAATCATCATTAGTAGTACGACACATAATAAGCTGATGAAGCTTATTATATTTTAATGCGCGATAATATAATTCTCGCAAACAAGTTCCTGACCCAGCTGCCACTAAAATTAGATCATCTCGTTTCAATAGCATATCTGATGGCGGACTAGGTACCTTAGATTCTTCTATATTAATAGGTTTCATTATTTTCATCCCTCTATTGCTATCTTATACAATAGTTTATCACGTTTATCTTCTTAATTAAAATGAATATTATTAAAGCCTTGATTCAATATTTTCGAACCAAGGCTCTATCACTACAATTTAATTGTAGTATTATAATCATTTTTGCTTACTTAATATTTGAAACAAAAGCTTCAACGGTGGACTTATCCATTTATCCCTACGATAAGCATACACCGCATGAATTGGTTCAAAATGTTCATCAATAGGAATTTCTACCAAAACATCCTTATCCAATTCTTCCTGAATGGTAAACTTAGGCAAAAAGCATATCCCTAAATCATTTTTCACCAGATTTTTTATTGTCTGCGTTCCACGTATCTCAATAGTAGGCCCCATTTTAAAATTCTTGCTCTTAATATACTCATCAAAGCGTCTTCTAACCCTGCCGACAGCAGGCTGACAGATACGTGCCAATGAACTAAAATCCTGATTCGGTGTTATAAAATCACTATACATTCTCTTAACCTTGGGAGATGCGAACATTACGAACTCAAAATCTTTATATGGAACAATCTTTACGTTATCATCATCTACATTAGTATCGTAAAAAATGCCTATATCTACACTGTTTTCTTTTATAGCTCTGTAAACAGCTGTACTAGTCATAGAATGAAGGTATATATGAACTCTAGGAGCTTTCTTGCAAAATTCATTTAATATTTCTGGAAGATGAAAACATAAAATAGATTCAGGAGCTGCTATTCGTATATCTCCTTTGCATTCTTCTATAACACTTCTAAAGCTTCTCATATTATTAACTGATTGGAGCACATTTTCAACATATGGTATAAGCTCCTGACCGGCTTTAGTTAATACCATATGCCTCCCTGCTTTTTCAAACAATTGTACCCCAAGCTCTTTTTCAAGTTGGTTCATGTGAAATGTGATAGTAGACTGCGTATAACAAAGCTTCTCGGCAGCCTTATTAAAACTACCGACCTCAACAATGGTATGAAAAGTATTAATATAACGTAAATCCATATTTCCTCCACAACATAACAACAAAAACCATTATGTAATAATATTTTCACTAATTTATTATACATTTTTATCATATACATAACAAGAAAATAACAAAAAACTTATCATTAAAACTCAACTATAGTATTTATTTTATATAATCTTAGTAATAGAAATCACTACACCGCATTATACAAATCCTCTATTTATCCCTTATTTTACGTATTTTCAACCTTTTTTAATATCGTTACCATAACCTTAATCAGAAATATTCTCATTTCCATTGACATATCACATAGAGAGCATTATAATAATAGGAAATAGGATTGGTTATGCTTTTGTGCAACAATTCTTTTGAAAAATCAATTTGCATTTTTCTCAAATTAAGGAGTGTGTTTTCTATGAAAAACCTGAAAAAATTTGCAGTTATGACCATGACCTGCGCAACTCTGTTAGGCGCAGCAGCAACCACCCATGCAGCATATTCCCTGAGCGAAGAAGTTAAAGCTCCTACTCCGGCTTTGCTGATGGCTACTCAAATTGGCGTTAAAACCAATGTAAATGCAGACTTAGCAAATCTGCCTAACAAAGATGCTATTCTGGTTATGAGCTTTGGCACCACCTTCCCCGAAACTCGTGCAAAAACCATCGATGCTACTGTAGAAGCAATCAAAGCTGCTCATCCTGGCGTAAAGGTTGTAACCGCATTTACTTCTCATATTATTATTGATAGAATTAAAGCTAATGAAGGATTGGTATATCCCACTCCTGAAGAAGCACTGGCTGCATTGAAAGCAGAAGGCTACACTCGTGTAGCACTGACCTCTTTGGATATTATCCCTGGTATGGAATATGACTACAAAGATGCAGTTTACCAACTCCACAAAAATGACTTCAAAAAAATGACCATGGGCACTCCGCTGATGTACTGGCAAGGTCAAGAAGGCCAAGCTGACGATGTCACCGCTACAATGGAAGCAGTTAGCACCCAATTCCCCAAAATGGGTAAAAAAGATGCTGTTCTGATTATGGCTCATGGCACTCCCCATCCGGCAAACGCTTACTATTCCGTAATGCAAAGCCGTCTTAAAGAACTGGGCTACAAAAACGCTTATATCTTCTCCGTTGAAGGTTGGCCGCATCTGGAAACCATAATTCCTGAGCTGAAAGAGAAAGGTATCAAAAATGTAACTCTGATGCCTCTGATGATGGTAGCAGGTGACCATGCTAACAACGATATGGCTGGTGACGAACCCGATTCCTTCAAATCCATCCTGCAATCCAATGGCTTCAAAGTTAAAACCTATCTCCACGGCCTTGGCGAAAATGCAGCTGTACAAAAGCTCTTTGTTGACAAAGCAACCGAATCTTGGAACGCTCTGCAAGCAAAATAAGCTTTCTTTAAAGTAAGCAAAAGCCCCACCTCTCACTAAGGTGGGGCTTTTTTGGTACATATTGCTTTTTCTATATTTATAGATGCACTCCTTTAGTATAATATAACTAATCAAAAAAATACTGTAGAAAGAAGGTTCCTTATGACAAATACTAAAGCACTTGTAGTAGTAAGCTTTGGCTCTACCTTTGCCGAAACTCGTAAATATGACATTGGTGGCATTGAACAGGCTCTAGCAGATGCCTTTCCTTCTTATGACCAATATCGTGCCTTTACCTCTGCCATTGTGCGTAAGCGTTTAGCAGAAACAGGCATTAAAGTTAACAATCTGGAGGAAACATTAGAAAAACTTTATCAAGCTGGCTATGAAGAGATATTACTGCAAACCACTCATTTGCTTCACGGCGAAGAGTTTGAGCAAAAGGTTCTGACACTTCAGGAAAAATATTCTAACTGCTTCAAAAAATTAATTATCGGCAAGCCCCTCATTAATGAAGAAAACGATTATCGCCTTGTAGCAACAGCTTTGTCCACCCAATTTCCTAATTTAAAAGAAAAAGAAGGCGTTGTCCTTATGGGACATGGTTCTCCACGCCCTAACAACAAGTCCTTCCGTTATACCTTTACCAAACTGCAAGCTATTTTTGATGAAATGCAGCTTCCTGTAGTTGTTGGTACTGTAGAGGAGGAGGACGCTCCTAATTTTGAAGCAGTTATGGAGCAGCTAAAGAAACGTGGCTACAACAAGGTACATATGTATCCCTTAATGGTTGTTGCTGGAGATCATGCCAATAACGATATGTATGGTAACGAGCCAGATAGCTGGAAAACACAAATAGAAGCCTTAGGAATTGCTACTGAAGGCCATCTGAATGGTATAGGTAGGTATAAAACTATTCAAAATCTCTATATCCAACACATTTTACAAGCCATGTCCACCATGTAAAGACATTCCGTAAAAGATATAGTATTTTTATTTTTGTAATTATTTTTATCCTGTATCGGCGGACAAAAAATACAATTGTACTTGTTGCATACAACTTTCTATGATATAATAGGCTCATCAGATTTGCGAAACTAAAAACAGAAAGGATGTTGCAAATGGGTGTTGTTATTTCCGCAGTCGTTACTTTTTGGGTAGGTTATATGATCTACAAAAAGTACAAAGCTCAACCGGTACTTATCTTAGGCGGCATGATTTTAATGTATCTTGCTGTTCTTCTTGGCTATGGTCAAATTCTTGGACCTAAAGCTACTACTGGTTCCGTAATCTTTGACGCATTTGAGTTTATGCGTTCTGCTATGAGCTCTAATGTTGGTAAACTTGGTCTGAACATTATGTCCGTTGGTGCGTTCGCACGTTATATGGATAAAATTGGTGCATCCCGCGCCCTGGTTCGTCTGACCATTAAACCCCTTTTAGCTTTAAAATCCCCCTATCTGGTTCTTTCCGGCACTTGGATTGTTGGTATGCTGATCGGTTTGTGCATCAACAGTGCTTCCGGCCTGGCAATGCTGCTGATGGTTACCATGTTCCCCATCCTGTTGGGTCTTGGTGTTAGCCGTCTTTCTGCTACTGCAGCAGTTGCTACTACCCTCTGCTTTGACTGGAGCCCCAGTGACACCGGTACTATCCTCTCCGCTGAAACCGCAGGCGTTGATCCGGTAATTTATTGGAGCCATTATCAAGTTCCCATCGTTGCTGTTGCCTTTGTAGTAGTTGGTGCTCTCCATTACTTCACTCAAAAATACATGGATAAACGTGATGGCCACGTTGTTAAACCTATTGAAGTAGAAGTAACCAGAGACGAAGCAGATACTGCACCTGGTTTCTACGCTATCCTTCCTATTATTCCTCTGGCACTGATTCTTTCCTTCAGCTCCCTGTGGATTACTACTATTAAAATGAACATCGTTATGGCTATGTTCATCGGTCTGTTCATTGGTATGGTTTGTGAATACATCAGATGGCGCGACGGCAAAAAGGTTCTGGACGACTGCCAAACCTTCTTTGACGGCTTAGGCATGCAAATGGCTAACGTTATCACTTTGATTATCGCTGGTCAAACCTTTGCACAAGGCTTACTGTCCATGGGTACTATCAACACTCTGATTGAAGGCAGTAAAGATTTAGGCTTCGGTCCTATGGCTATGATGCTGGTTATGGTTGCGATCATCGGCTTTTCTTCCATCGTTTTTGGGTTTGGTCATACCG
>OGOS01000704.1_pt1 | contig 25479 bp, 22 predicted proteins | sample 1552701 | NCBI WGS metagenome assembly OGOS01 (sample SAMEA2580128, study PRJEB22360) | human gut metagenome | biome: human gut; feature: human-associated habitat; material: faeces | place: Denmark | collected 2008/2010
CTGCTTCACGCATCTGCCGCAGATTGCCGTGGCGGGCGATACGCATTACTTGGTGCAGAAAGAGGCGGATTCGGACGACGGCGTGCCCAGCACCAGCCTGCAGCGGCTTTCGGGGGACAATCGCGTGGACGAGATTGCCCGCATGCTGGCGGGAGAAATCACGGAGGCATCCCGTTCGCATGCTGCGCAGCTACTCTCTCAGTCTGCATCTGAAACAAAAGCGTAAAGCAGAATCGCAAGATAGATGGTGGGTTTATCGAACTGCGTGCGAAAGACCGGTCCCAGCCCCTTTATCTGGTAGACTGGGAAAAGTTTCTTCTGGGTCTGTAGTTGCGGAGAAATCCAAGTTCATGGCAGATGCGGTCTAAAGAATCCACGTAAGCCGGGAGCGCTTTTCGGCGGCCCGACGAGCATGGCGTATCCTAGAAGTAAGACGCACCGTCCGTCCATTGCGGCAAAATGGCCGCCGGGCGAGAGGGTAAGCGGCGGAAGCTGCTCCCCAGTGCGCGAGTGTGGGGGCAAAGACTAGGTCAGCCAGAAGAATCTCTTAGTTAGAGACGAGAGAGGCAAAAGGTTATGAAGCGTTCGGTAAAGGCGATACTTGCCATGTGCCTTGCTTCCGTTATGGCGTTTGCGCTATGCGGATGCTCCAGCAACTCGTATACGCCCACCTTGAAGGATTCCACCATCGACTCTTCGGCTTTGGTGACCGAAGGTACGTTGACGGTCGGCGTCAATGCCTCCAATGCGCCGTTCGCCTTCCAGCAGGACGGCAAGATCGTCGGCCTGGATGTCGACGTGGCAGCGGCCCTGGCAGACCAGATGGGCCTGAAGCTCCAGATCACGGATGTGGGTTCCGACCCGAACACGGCTATCAAGAACGGAACGGTCGACATCGTCATGGGCATCCAGAAAACGGATACGAGCGTGGATGCCTGGCTGTCCGATTCATACCTGAACACGGCCACAGCGTTGTTCTCCACGGATGAGAATGCCGGCCTGCCCAGCAAGAGTTCCTCCACGACCATTGCCGCACAGACGTCGTCCGTCAGCGCGAACGAGGTCGTGAGCCAGTTCGGCTCCGATTACCTGACGTCCACGCAAGACCTGCAAACGGCCTTCTCGAACCTCGAGGGAGGCACCGTGAAGTACGTTGCCTGCGATGCCGTCGCCGGCTCGTACATTGTGAACCAGTCTCACTACAGCGCGAAGATCGTGGGCCTGATGGAGAAGCCGACGGGCTATTGCGTTGGTGTCGCCAGCTCGAACACCACCTTGAAGACGGAGATTGCAAATGCGATGGCGAACATCTCCGACCAGGGCATCCTGAGTGTTATCCAGCAGAGCTGGCTCGGTTCCGCGCTTGACCTGAGCTCGTACCAGCTGACCAGCGATGCGAAGTCTGCGAAGGCGACCAGCACCTCCTCTTCCTCTTCGTCCTCCGCCACGTCCGCAGAGTCGGTGCTCTCCAGCGCAAGCACCAGCTCCTCGTCCGGCTCCGGCAATGTGTCGAACGTCGGTGCAAATGCAGCGAGCATCGGGTAGCTCCGGTAACAGCTGAACATCGATTGCAGGGCGGGCCGAATCGGGTCCGCCCTCTCTGTATACTGATACAGATACACAGCGCGTTTTCGGGCCGGCGGGCCCGGTACGGACCTTCGGGAAGGGTGGATGGCCATGGCTGAAAAGCAGGATGGATACAAGCTGATCTCCGTCGACAGCAATGAGGAGGACGAGGTCGTCTTCCATGCGGGCACGCACCATGAGCAGAATCGACCGGCATCGGAAGAGTCCGCTTCGCAACCCGCTCGGAGCGAAGCGACGCCAGCCTCTGCCACCTCCTTCGAGGACGAAGGTGAATCAGGGCAGAAGCGGCAGGGTGCCTCCGCCTCTTCGTCTGCTCAGGATGGCAAGGATTGCCGGGCGCCGAAAACGGCGCAGGAACGCCAACGCGAACGCGAACGCGCGCAACGTCGTCAACTTGCCGAGGAGATTGCTACTACGGAAGCGGATCTGAACAAGGCCGGCAAGATGTCCAAGCCCCAAGTTGCGATTATCATCGTCTGCATTGTGCTTTTGATAGTTACGGTAGTCTACGTGGTATCGAGCTTCATTTCGTAGCGTACTATTGAACAGAGTGCCAATATCGATAACTTCCAATGCTATGTGGAGGAGAGCATGTTCAATAAACGGAAGAAGGACAAGCGCACACCTGAGTCGCGTACGGCCTATCTGACGACGATCGACGGCGCCTTTGCGGGCGATGAAGAAGAAAACGAGATTGTAGACGGCTCGCTGGACAATCGGAATGAAGACGAACGGTATAAGAACGTTCGTCCCCAGGGCGTTCACGATGCTGCCGGGAAAGCCGGTGCTCCGAAGGGCAGCGTCCGGTTCGGTGAGGGCGATGCCGCCCAGCCCCGCTATTTCAGCATGGATCCGAAAAGCGGCAACCATATGGGTCCTGCCGCACAGCGTCCCGCGCAACCGCCGGCGAATTTCGACATGGTTGACGACGTGGAGCAGGCCATTATCGATGCGGCCGGCAGCCGCACCCCCGATGGAGCGGCGCACGAGGACCGCGCCATCAGGGCGAAGGGTTCGCTGATCGTCGCCGTTGTTCTGGCAATCGTCCTCATAATCGCGCTTTGCGTTGTCAGCATGCTGGCACTGAACGAGGCAGCTCAGGCCGAAACGCAGCAGACGCAGACCGGCGGAACGGCTGCGCAGGTATCCAGCGACCTCGAAGTCTCTTCCAGCTCTTCTACCACGAAGAAGACTGCCACGGTTCCCTCGTTGACGACGCTGATCGGGTCGGATTCCGATCAGGCCGTCGACAAGCTTGGTCATGGTGCGCAGATTGCGAAGACGGCGGATTACTCGGATGATGCCATCGGCGCCGTCCAGCGCATCACGGTCGTGCTGACATCCGAGCCGTCTTCCAGTGAATATGACGCTCCGACTGTCTATCTTGATCTGAATGGCAAGGGAGCGGTCGTCGCGGCTTCGTATCGGGTTGCCATGTCCAGCCTGGGCTATGGTCCCATAAGCTTCAAGCAGGCGGTGGGGAAAAGCAAAGTCATTCAGCATGCCTTGGATGATGCTGGCCTGACCATCCCGGCGAACACGAAGCTCACGCTGCCTTCGGACCGGAAGAGCTACAGCGTATACCAAAGCGACGGGAAGACACTTACGAAGCAGAAGCGCACGTTCACGGGCCAGGGTTCCGCAGCGGGTATGACGTACCATTGGAACGGCACCATTACGTACGATTATTCGAAAGCGAACGCGTCCGGCGACTTGGCGAACACGAAGCGCGCCGTCCAGATCGGCGTGACGGTATAGCGATGATGCTTCCACGTTTGTGGAGATTGCTTGCATTGGCATCAGCTGTGGTATAGTTCCACAGGTGTGATAAGAAGCGAGATGCGAATCTCCACCTATTTCGGCGCTTGCAAGCAGCTGATGGGTCCTTTGAATAGACGTTGTCATGGAACGAAGTTCGCTTCGTGACATTATTGCGTGAGCGATAAGGGCCTGTGGTGGAATGCCGCAGGTCCTTTTTATATTGCACTCGCAACCGTTTTCGGTTGCAGACACGGCCCGCAAGGGCAAAGCAAAGCGCATGCGTGCGCAGAAGGAGGTGGGCAAGATAGCTGCTCAAGGTTTCCGGCTCAACGAGAACATCCGAATTCCCGAGTGCCGTCTGATCAGCTACAATGGCGACCAGTTGGGAATCTATCCCATCGAGAAGGCTCGCCAGATCGCCAGAGATGCAGGGTTGGACCTGGTGGAGATCGCACCGAATTCCAATCCTCCCGTTTGCCGCATCATGGATTACGGCAAATACAAGTACGAGCAGGACATCAAGGCCAAGCAGGCGCGTAAGAAGCAGACGCGGGTGGACATCAAGGAAATGAAGTTCCGTCCGAAAATCGACGTCGGCGATTACAACACCAAGAAGAAGCACGTCGAGCGCTTCCTGAAGGGTGGCAGCAAGGTCAAGATCACCATCATGTTCCGCGGTCGCGAGATGGCTCATCCCGAACAGGGCCTGAGCATTCTGGAGCGTCTTGCCGACGACCTGAAGGACGAGGCAGTCATCGAAAGCCAGCCCAAGATGGAAGGCCGTAACATGCATATGCTCATTGCTCCTTTGCCCGCAAACGTGAAGAAGAAGCAGCAGGCTGACAAGTCTGCCGAAAGGAAGGAAAACTAATGCCTAAGATGAAGACCCATCGCGGTACCGCTAAGCGCTTCCGCGTGACCGGCTCCGGTAAGATCATGCGCAGCAAGGCTTACAAGAGCCACATCATGACGAAGAAGTCCCAGAAGCGTAAGCGCAACTTCCGCCATGAGACCGAAGTTGCCTCTTCCGACCAGAAGGTCATCGCCCGTAACCTCGGCCTTCGCTAAGCAATCAGTTTTTCTTTAATACAAAGGAGTTTTCATGCCTCGTGTAAAGCGCGCAGTCAATGCGAAGAAGAAGCGTCGTACCACGCTCAAGCGTGCCAAGGGTTACTATGGCGCAAAGTCCCGTTCCTATCGTGCGGCAAAAGAGCAGGTGCAGCACTCCCTGCAGTACCAGTACCGTGATCGCCGCAACAAGAAGCGCGAGATCCGTCGTCTTTGGATTCAGCGTATTAACGCTGGTGCCCGTCAGAACGGCCTGAGCTACTCTGTCTTCATCAATGGCCTGAAGAAGGCCGGCGTGGAACTGGACCGCAAGGTTCTGGCCGACATGGCTGTCAATGATCCCCAGGCATTCTCCGCTCTGGTGGAAGTTGCGAAGAAGGCCGTGGCCTAAGTTCGCTTTCCTTTGCATGCGTATTTCCAGCGTTTGCCGATGAAAGAGCCCGTCTGATATTCAGGCGGGCTCTTTTTGTGTGTGGGGGAATCAGTTGCGATGTGAACGTGTGCTCAGGTGCGCGAGCGGGACGGCAGGCGAATGGGTGTGCGAGCGTGGCAACAGGCGAATAGATACCCGGAAAGGCGGTGTGTGCATGGGTGTGCTGGGTCAGGGCGGCAGGCGAATGGGCCAAGCAAATAGAAAAGCCATCGGATAACCGATGGCTTCATGTTTCGTGGTGCCCCCACCGAGAATCGAACTCGGGTCTCAGCCTTGAAAGGGCCGCGTCCTGACCTCTAGACTATGGGGACTATTTCAATTGTCGCATTTGCAGCCCGTCCATTATGGCAAAGACGATTTTGAAACGCAAGGGGTTTTCAAAATCTTATGTGTGCAGAATGAAGGATTTCTTGCACTTCGGGCAGGTAACGCGGATCGTGCCCTTGCCGCGAGGCACACGCAGGCTCTGACCGCATTCCGGGCAATGTTCCGTCATGGAGTCGGGATGCTCCTGCGCTTCGCGTTCGGCTGCTTCTTCCTTCTTGTGGGCAGCTTCCTCGTCGCGGCGGTTCTTCTCGCGCTCGCGTTTGCGGGCGGCCGCATGTTCTTTAGAATCCTGGCGCTTTTCCGCGCGCTCTTTCTTCAAGCGCTCCTTCTCCTCTTTGTCCACCGTGCCCTTGAAGCGGCGGGAGAGCGCCTGGTTTTCCTTCGCGCGGGCGGCCAGGTCCGTGGATGTTGCGCGATAGGCTTCGTAGATCACCAGAACGACGCCCACGATAAACGGAAGCGTGAACAGCATCGGATCCACGCCGGCTCCGAAGAAGCTCAACACGATGCAGATAAGGCCTGCGACCAAGATAACGGCACCCAGGCCGTCCATGCCGTAGCGGGTCGTGCCGCGAGGCTCGTCGTCGTATTGGTTTTTCTTGTTCGGCATGTTCGATGCTCCTTATATACGCTGGTGAATCATGTCTGTTCGGCAGTGTAGCACAGGGATGCGGATGGATTGCTTGCCGCTGACGGCCCTGCATACACCGCCTGCCGCAGCGCTTCGCCGCGTGCGTCGAATTACTTCCCGTTTGCAGAAACCATAGAAAAAGAGCACCGCTATTTCGATATTTTATAGACGCTGTGGAAAGGATGGGGTGATTTGCAAAGTGCGTAACGATCTTGACATTACTGCGGCATGGCCCCATTTGGTGGTTGTCGCAAGCGAGGGGCTGGACGTTTCGAGCCGTACGGGCTATTGCACGAACTACAACTACTATCGGGTGGAGAACGGCCAGTTGGCGGATTCCCAGAACCTTCCCGCGAAGGGCAAGGTCGATGAGAAGTACGCTAGAATCTTCTCGCAATTCGGCGTCGACGTGGTTGTTGTCAGCGATATCGGCGACCATGCGTGCCGATCATTCACGGACCGGGGTATCACCATCGCGCGGGGAGCGAAGGGCCGGGCAATCGAAGCGGCCCAGGATTTCCTGGATGGCAAGCTGGACGTCACGACGCCCACTCCTCCGACGGAGACGGTTGCCTAGTAGTTTCGCGTTTCGATTCTCGATTCCCGCAAGTTTCTTATGGTGCACGTCGCGATAGCGGCGTTTTTTCATGTCCCGGAAAGTCTCGGGCGTGTGCGATGAGCGGTCCCGCTCAGTCGCCGTACGCAGCGCGCAGGCGGGCAATTTCGTCGGCGTACCCCTGCAGGCTGTCATGCGGCGTTTCCAGGATGAACGGCACATTCCGCAGCGCCGGATGGCGGATGATGGCGGACAGCGCTTCGAACCCCAGGTATCCGTCGCCGATGGCGGCATGGCGGTCCTTATGAGTGCCGCACGGGTTCTTGCTGTCGTTCAGGTGAATGGCCTTCAGGCGGTCCAGTCCCACGATGCGGTCGAATTCCTCCAGCACGCCATCGAGATTCTCTGCCAGGTTGTAGCCGGCATCCCAGGCGTGGCACGTGTCCAGGCACACGCCCACATGGTCCGAAAGATCCACGCGCCGGATGATCTCTGCCAGCTCCTGAAACGACCGGCCGATCTCCGTCCCTTTGCCGGCCATCGTCTCCAACAGGAGCGTGGTGGTCTGCTGCGGCTGCAGCACGGCGTTCAAGGCGGCTGCAATCTTCTCTATACCCGTCTCGACGCCCTGCTTCACATGCGCACCGGGATGCATGTTGTACAGCTGATGCGGCGTGTTTTCCATGCGCAACAGGTCATCGGCGAGAATCGTTCGGGCGAATTCTGCTGTCGACGGTTTAGCAGATGCGGGGTTGAGTGTGTAGGGGGCATGAGCCATGATTGTTGCGATGCCATGTTCCGACGCGTAGTCTTTGAAAGCGGCCACGTCGTCCGGGTCTATATCCTTCGCCTTGCCGCCGCGTGGATTGCGCGTGAAGAACTGGAGCGTGTTCGCGTTGATGGACACGGCATCTTCTGCCATGTGCAAATACCCCTTCGAGCTGGATAGATGGCATCCGATGGTGAACATGGGCGGGCTCCTTTCCGTTTGCGCCCATGGTATCACGCCCTATCCTGACACCTGCTTTTGCGGTGTACGAGCACGGTGAGGTATAATATCGTTTCAGCTCCGCAGGGGCTTGAATCTACTACCGAAATATGTCATTCGCGCAGGTGGGAATGACAAATCTGCGCAGGCGACAGGACGTCATGGCGAAAATCGTTCAACAATTCATGAAATTCGGCGTGGTCGGCGTCATCGCATTCGTCATCGACTACGGTCTGATGGTGTTTCTGACCGAGGTATTCGGCATCAACTACCTCATCAGCGCCACCATATCGTTCAGCGTATCGACGGTGTTCAACTACTTCGCCAGCATGCGCTACGTGTTCCAGCATAAAGAGGGCATGAGCCGCCATCGTGAATTCGTCATCTTCGTGGCGCTTTCCGTGGTGGGCCTGCTGCTGAACAACGTGTGCATGTGGGCGGGCGTGGAACTGCTGCATATCCATTACATGATCACGAAGATCGGTGCCACGGCCATTGTGAGCGTCTTCAATTTCGTCACTCGCAAGATCTTCCTGGATGCCGGCGATGCGCCGCAGGAAGGGTAGGCCGAGTAACATGGCTCAGGCGAATACAGCCGCCGCAGAACCGCTGCCGTCTCTGACCGGCTCGCGCTCCGGCGATGTCGCCGCAGTAGTGGTGACGTACAACCGCCGCGCGTTGCTGATGCAGTGCATCCATTGCCTGAAGTCCTCGCACGTGGATCCCGCGCTGGGGCATTCCCTCGATATCCTGATTATCGACAATGCCAGCACGGACGGCACGCATGAGGCGCTTGCGCCGCTTATCGCGAACGGGGATGTCCGCTATCTGAATACGGGTGCGAATTTGGGCGGCGCCGGCGGCTTCAACCGCGGAATCCGCGCTGCCGTGGAAGACGGCTACGATTTCCTGTGGATCATGGATGATGACTGCCTGCCCCGGTCCGATGCGCTTCAGGCGCTCCTGTTCGCCGACAGCCAGTTGGGGGGCACGTATGGCTATCTTTCCAGCGTGGTGCGCTGGACGGATGGAAGCATCTGCCGCATGAACGTGCAGCGCCATCCGCTGACGCATGACATTCAGGATTTCACGCCGGAGCTGCAGCGATGCACGCTTGCCTCGTTCGTCAGCCTGTTCGTGCCGGCACGCGTGGTCCGCCAGTTGGGATTGCCCATTGCGGAATTCTTCATCTGGACGGACGACTGGGAGTTCACGCGCCGCATATCGCGCCGGTATCCGTGCTATGTGGCGGGGAAGAGCGTCGTCACGCACGCTTCGAAGAACAACGGCGCCGGCACCATCGCCACGGATACTCCCGACCGCCTGGACCGCTACCGCTATATCTACCGCAACGACATCGTGCTGTATCGGCGCGAAGGCGTACGCGGCATGGCGTTCGTGGCGGCAAGGGACCTGTACCATATGGCGCAGGTGATATCCCATCCGTCAGGCGACACGCTGAAGAAGCTCGGCATCATCCTCAAGGGAAACTTCGATGGACTGCGGTTCCATCCTCGCATAGAATACGTCGACGGACCCGACCACGGGAATGCGTAATACAAGGAACGCGAAGGAACAATGAAAACGACCACCACTATCATGAAGCGCTTCAAATTGGCAAGCGTGCTGTTCGAAGTGGATGATTTCCTGCGAGATCATCCCGATATCGTGTATCGGGCGAAGCAGCCCACTTCGTATGCCCCCAATACCGGCGTGTTCACGTTCACCGGGAAGGTCGATTTCTGCACGTATTTCAATGCCATCTCCGTTGGCAAGTGGCGGCAGTACACGGATATCCTGACCGTGCGCCTGCATTTGGAACTTGCGGGCGATGCCTGCCGCATCGAGACCCGCGGACTGTCGTTGGGGCCGGATGACCTTGTGCGCGTGTCGACGGGCGATGTTTCCGAGGTGGAGGCGTCGAACGACTTCGCCCGCGTCGAGATTGATGTGCCGTTCGCGGATGCGGAGATTGCGGGTTTCGTGCTGTCCAGCCAGGGCACCACGATGGTGCGCAATGCCTACTATTACACGTTGGCCGAATTCGAGCATATCCGCCCTGTGGATATCGCCTTGTGCACGACCACGTTCAAGAAAGAGGATTACATCATTCCGAACATACAGCGCATCAAGCGCGATGTGCTGGGATGCGACGATCCGATTGCCGAGCACTTCCACATGTATGTCATCGACAACGGCAGAACCCTGGATGCCCAGGCGCTGAGCGACGAGGGCGTCACGGTCTGTCCGAACGACAATGCGGGCGGCTCCGGCGGCTTCGCCCGCGGCATGTTGGAGGCCATCAACGCGGACGAGGATTTCACGCATGTCATCTTGATGGACGACGACGTGCGCGTGTCGCCGGAGAGCCTCAAGCGCGTGTTCGCACTGCTTTCGCTGGCGAATTCCCAGTATGCGCGTGCGTTTGTGAATGGCGCGATGCTGGAACTCGAGCGCCCGAATATCCAGTTCGAGGACGTATCGTATGTGCGCGATTCCGGTGGTTACGCGAAGATCAAGCCCGATCTGCTGGTGGACGACCCGCATGATGTGGTGCTGAACGAGACCATCAGCGTCGAGCATGACAAGGCGTACGGCGCATGGTGGTTCAGCTGCATCCCGCTGTCGTCCATCAAGGAGAATGGCCTGCCGCTGCCGTTCTTCGTACGGTGCGACGACGTGGAGTACGGTATGCGCTGCCAGCCCACGTACATGACCATGAACGGCATCTGCGTGTGGCATTCGCGTTTCGTGGGCCGCTTCCGCGCGTCCGTGGACTGCTACCAATACGTGCGCAACATGCTGATCACCATCGCGGTGGACAACTGCAGCTCCGAAAGCGCATTCATGCTGCGCTTTTGGCGCGTGTTCCATATCTACCTGCGTACGCTCAACTACTCATCCGCCGAACTCTGGCTGGACGGCCTGGAGGACTATCTGAAGGGCCCGGAGTGGCTCATGGAGGCGGACGGATCGAAGATCATGCAGGAGAAAGGCGCGAAGAACGAGAAGCTCGCTCCGGTCAGCCAGATGGACCCCGAGCTGATGCAGAACCTGTCCTGGGAGCCCGAATGGCTGGAAGGCGAGGACGCTCGTCCCGCTTTCCTGAAAGTGCTGGAGACCATCCCGCATGACCGGCATCACTTCCCGGATTGGATGCTGCGCAAGAAGCCGACCGTCGTTGCCCCGAACGGATCCTTGGCGCCGTGGACGAAGACCGCCATGCGGAAGAACCTGGTGGTGCTGAACGCCGGCGGCAAAGAGGGCACGGTGCGCCATATGGACCGTGAACGCTACAAGCAGCTCATGAACCGGTACCGGGAACTCCATTTCGCCTACCGCAACAAGGGCAAGATGGTTGCGGAGCAGTACCGCGATGCGTTCCGCGAGATGACGTCGAAGGCATTCTGGGAGCGCTACCTGCATTTGAAATAGTTCAGCGGATATGCTCCTGCCGTCCGGCGTGCGCGGGTCGGCGGATGCTCCGGCAGCCGGGCGTGCGTTCGCAGGCGCGTCCGTGGATGCGGCCGGCCGTGTTCGAACATATATGAGAAAAGGGAAGGCTCCCGAGGGGGCCTTCCCTTTGTCTTTGATCTTTGCGTACGAAGCCGTTTGAGACGGCGGCGCGTCTAGCGCTTGCTTGCCCGGCGTTTGCGCCAACGGCCGGTGCGCCGATGCGTCGTCGGCGTTTCAGGCGGGATGACGGGCTGCGCCATGCGCTGCTGCAGCAGGGCGATATCGTAATGCCAGAATTCGTACATGCCGGAAATCATGTCGCGGTCGACGATGATGCGCAGCATGCGCGCCTGGCCTTCGTCCGTGGGCATGACGGCATCGTTGCCGGTGAATCCTAGATCCGCCACGCCGCGGATGTGCAGGAACTCGAACGCGCGGATGAACGCATGGCTTGTCTTCGCGCCCAGCAGCCCATTCACAATATGGGCCGCCGAGATGTTCGCGTACGTCTGGCGGTACGTGCCGAATATGCCGCGGTATTCCAGGTATGCCCTTAGCAGGCGGCAGCTTTCATGGAAGTCGAGCGGGGACAGGTTCGGATCTAAGTCGTTCTCGGATGCCTGACGGTGCTGGTACAGCGCCCGCGGCAGACGGACGATCAGGTTCGCCGTGGCAAGCGCCGAGCAGGTGAACAGGATGGTCTCGTCATGCGGGATGCTGGGGAACATGATCTGCGCTTCTATGAGGAACTCGCGGCGGAAGGCCATGGAGTTCAGATCGAAGCCCCAATCCTCGAACAGCGTTGCCGTGTGGTCTTCCGGCTTGAACACGGCGGGATACGATGATTTCCGTTGACGGTAGTCCGGCGTCTGGTCTTCCGAGTAGATGGGCGTCGAGTCGAATATGACGATATCGGCATCATGTTCCCGGGCGCTTTCATAAGCGCTTGTCGCCATGTCCGGTTCGAACAGGTCCGTGGGGTCGGCAAAAATCACGTATTCGCCCAACGCATTGTGCAGAGCCAGGTTGCGTGCGGCGCCCGGGCCCTGGCGGTCGGGCGCGTCGATGATGCGGATGCGGCCATAGAGGCGCTTCAGTTCCTCGGCAACGTCACGCGAGCCGTCCGTGGAGCCGTCGTTGACCACGATGACCTCGTAATTGCGCATATCCTGCGCCAAGACGCTCTCCATGGTCTGGCGGAAGAACGAGATGCTGTTGCGGACGGGGATGATGATGGAGATGTCGGGTGCGGTGAGCGCCATGGTTATTCTGCCTCCGTTTCCTTTGCTTCGGTTGCTGCGGCATCGGCGCTTTCCATGGCGGCAAGCTCCTCTGCTTTCTTCTGCTCCTGTTCGGCCAGATAGGCATCGCACACCGGGCGGACGTCTCCCACCTGGCGCATGACACCGTGGTCCAGCCACAGCGCGCGGTTGCACACGCGCTCCACCTGTTCGATGGAATGTGACACGAACAGCAGGGTGGTGCCGTTCTCTTCTACGAGCTCATGGATGCGCGCCTCGCACTTCGCCTGGAAGTTGATGTCGCCTACTGACAGCGCTTCGTCCACGACCAGGATGTCGGGGATGGTTGCCGTGGCAATGGAGAACGCGATGCGCGTGACCATGCCGGACGAGTAGTTCTTCAGCGGCATGTCCACGAATTTCTCTACTTCGGCGAATTCTACGATCTCGTCCATGTGCTCGTCGATGAATTGGCGGCTGTAGCCTAGCAGCGCACCGTTCAGGTAGATGTTCTCGCGGCCGGTGAGCTCCATGTCGAAGCCCGCGCCCAGCTCGATGATGGGTGCGATGGATCCGTGCGTGATGCACGTGCCGGTGGTGGGTTCCAGCACGCCGGCGATGATCTTCAGCAGCGTGGACTTGCCGGAGCCGTTCACGCCGATGAAGCCGTAGCGCTCGCCCGGGTAGATGTTCAGGTTCACGTCGTCCAGCGCCACGAACTCGCGGTAGAACAGCTCGTGCTTCAGGATCTTGATGAAGTATTCCTTCAGGTTCGTGAGCTTCTCGTTCGCGATGTTGAAGGCCATGTGCACATGGTTCAGCTCGATGATGGGTTCCGGGGAGGATTGCGTTTCATTCGTCATGTTGCACCCCCTACACGAATAGGACGAACTTGCGTTCGGTCTTGCGGAATACGATCAGGCCCACCAGGAACGTGATGGCGGCCATGCCCAGGCAGACCAGGTTCGTGGTCAGGTCGGGGGTGATGTTCCACATCAGGATGTCGCGGAAGTACGTGACGTATTGGTACATGGGATTCCAGGGCATAGCGGCCTGCATCCAGTCCGGTGTCAGCGACAGCGGATAGAACAGCGGCGTCGCGTATGTCCAGGCGGTGCAGACGACCGTCCACAGATGCACCATGTCGCGGAAGAACACGGACAACGACGAGAGCAGCAGGCCCAGGCCGGTGCAGAACAGCAGCATGTAGAACATCAGCACGGGAAGCAGCAGGGCGTTCCACGTGGGCATGATGCGGAACCAGAGCATGACCAGCACCACGGCAATCAGCGAGATGGCGAAATTCAGCAGCTCGAAGACGACCTTCTCAAGCGGGAAGAGCATCTTCTCCACTTTCACCTTCTTGATCAAGGGCGCCGACTCGATGATGGACCTCATGGCGTCCGTGGTGGAGTTCTGCATCATGGTGAACAACGTGGTGCCCAGGATCAGGTACATGGGGAAGTTGTCGATGTCGAAGCGGAACATGTAGGAGAACACCGCCGCAAGGACGATCATCATCAACAGCGGGTTCAGAACGGACCAGGCCACACCCAGGATGCTGCGACGGTATTTCAGCTTGAAGTCGCGTGAGACAAGCGTGGAGAGCACGAATCGGTTATGGGTGAATTCCGATACCGGCGTCTTACGGCCCAGTGATTTTCCTTTTTTCGCAGTGGTGGTTGCCATGCATTACCTCGTGGCGCCGCATAACCCGGCGCATTGCGTTCCCGTACGAATAGTGCGTGCCCATAAGGCACGCGTGCATCCGAATATTCTACCGACAACGTTTCGCAAGTTGAAGCGCCGTAGGCTGTTCGTTTCTTGAAGATTGCCTTTATGTATTTCTGGCCTGCGCGAACGCATTGAGCAGACTTTGTGGGGTAGAAACGGCTTTCAATTTCCGCTCAGGTTTCATTGCTATACTTTCGTGCGATTAAGTAAGCGTATTACGGGGAAGAATTCAGGAGTCGACGAACATGGCGAACAAGAACAAGGGCGCCAAAGGAAAGCACGCTGCGCAGAAGCCCTCGAAGGAGAAGTTCAACTCCAAGAAGGGCGGGAAGGGATTGGCCTCTTCGCAGTCCGGTGCTTCCGGCAGTGCGGCGAAGACCAGCGCCTGGTCCGGTAAGTCGTGGGGCACGAACAGCGCCGGCACCGTCCAATACGGCGGCACGGCTGCGGCATACGATGCCTCTGCCGTGGAAGCATACCGGCAGAAGCGAAACCAGAAGAAGCGCACGAAGAAGATCGCCGGCGTGGTCGTCGGCGTCATCGTGGCGGTGCTTGCGGTCGTCTACATTGCCGGGGCGGTTTTCTTCAGCAGCCATTTTCTGCCGAATACGACCATCGGCGATGACGACATCTCGTTGATGACGGCGGATGCCGTTGCTTCCGACCTTGAGGCTGAATCGAAGAGCTATACGATGCAGGTGACTGGCGAAAGGCTGGACCTGACCATCAACGCCACGGACTCCGGCGTGAACATCGACGCGACATCCGTTGCGGGCAACGCCATGAACTCCTTTTCCGCTTGGGAGTGGCCCGTCCTGATCTTCCAATCGCACGATTACAGCAACCTGCTGCAGTATGCCTATGACGGAAGCACGCTGGGGAAGACCATCAAGCAGGCGGTGAACAAGGTCAACAAGACCGCCACGGCTCCCACCAATGCGACCATAGCCTACGATTCCGATGAGGGCAAATTCGTGGTGCAGAAGGAGAAGGCCGGAACGAAGCTGGATTACAACAAGGTCATGGACAAGGTCACGGATTCTGTCCTGTCCATGACGGAGAAGGTCACCATCACAGAAGACGAGCTGCAGCAGCCGTCCGTTACCAGCACGGATTCGCGCTTGGCAACGGCCGCCGACAATGCGAATGCCTACCTCAAGGCTAATTTCAAATTGACAATCGACGGCACGAAGGTGGCCACGGTCGATGCCGACCAGATTTCCGAATGGGTAACGCTGGACAAGAACCTTAACCCTTCGTTCAATAACGATGCCCTGAAAACCTGGGTTGCGAATCTGGCGTCCGAGGTGGATACCGTCGGCGCCAAGCGCACGCTGACGACGTCGAACGGCGGTACGTACACCGTTTCCGGCGGTGATTACGGTTGGAGCATCAATCAGGATTCTCTGGTCACAAAGATCGAGAACGCCGTCAAGGATGGGAAGACGGGTACGGTGAAGATTCCCTGCTCATCCGAGGGCAAGGCCTATAGCACGAGCGGCAACGATATCGGCAAGCGCTATGTGGATGTGAACCTCAGCACGCAGCATGCCGTCATGTATGTGAACGGCAAGAAGGTTTGGGAAGCCGATGTCGTCACGGGCAAGCCGGACGGCGAGCACAACACCCCGACCGGCGTCTACTACATCAAGAACAAGGAGAGCCCGTCCACGCTGATTGGCCAGATGATCTCCGGCACGAACACCCCGTCGTACCGTACAAAGGTGCAGTACTGGATGCCGTTCGTGGAGAATTACATCGGATTCCATGATGCTACGTGGCAATCCGCCTTCGGCGGCACGCGCTATAAGGATGGCTACGGTTCCCATGGCTGCGTGAACCTGTCGCTTTCCAAGGCGGGTGCCCTGTACGATGTCATCCAGATTGGCGACCCCGTTATCGTGCATAAGTAGCGTTCGGTTCCAACAGGCGCCGTTGCCGCAGAGGCAGCGGCGCTTTCCCTTTCGAGAGGAGCGCCTGATGAAGCAGGTCGTTATCGCAAGCAACAATGCCCATAAAGTCCAGGAAATCGAGAATGCGTTGGATTTCCCCGGTTGGTCGTTCGCCACGCTACGCCAGGCAGGGCTGGAGTCCGATCCGGAAGAGGATGGCAACACATTCCTGGATAATGCCCGCATCAAGGCGCGTGCGGCATATGCCCTTGCCGGGGGCCGTGCCGTGCTGGCGGATGACTCGGGCATCGAGGTGGATGCACTCGGCGGGGCGCCGGGCGTGCATTCGTCGCGGTATGCGGGCGAACACGGCGACGATGCTGCGAACAACGCAAAGCTGCTGAGCGAGCTTGCAAACGTTCCCGACGAGAAGCGGACGGCCCGTTTCGTCTGCGTGCTGGTATTCATCGACGAAGACGGCACGGAAACCGCGGTGCGCGGAACGGTGGAGGGCCGTATCGGGCACGAGCTGCATGGTGACAACGGCTTCGGGTACGACCCGCTGTTCCTGCCGGACGAATTCGGCGGCGCCCTCACGTTTGCGGAGGTTCCGCAGGATCGGAAGAGCGCCATATCACATAGGGGCAATGCGCTGCGGCTGTTGAAGGACAAGCTTTCTCCGCATGCCTGAGCGTGTGAATATATGGAGGATGCCATTTCGCGATGCCATCAGCCTTCGTTTTTGTTATAATCGCATCTCGCGAACGACGGGACGTGGCGCAGTTTGGTAGCGCGCCTGCTTTGGGAGCAGGATGTCGCAGGTTCGAATCCTGTCGTCCCGACCATGCGGGTGTGGTTCAATGGTAGAACTTGAGCCTTCCAAGCTCATAACGCGGGTTCGATTCCCGTCACCCGCTCCATTCTGAGTGTTAAACGGGGCCGATAAGGCCCCGTTTTCTATTGTTGCGGAATGGCGTAGACAAGCGTTCTCTCGTTATCCCATTCGTAATACGAGCACGTGCAAAGCGTGAGGACCCGCTCTGCAGACGGCGGCGTTGCCTGCAGCTGCAAATCGGCCGCTTCGTACGCGCCGCGCCACCATCGGCGGAATGTCGCGTCCTCAGCAAAGCTCACGTGCTTTTCCTCCGTCGCCCCGTTCACCACCATTACGGCGCAGACGGAATACGCCCGGCGGTATTCAGGTGTCTGTACCAATACGGTCCTATGTCCCTCTGCGAATGCCCGATTCACATACTGCTCCAGGGGTCCGAACATTGAGTCGTCCCATGACATATTGTGGCCGTACAGGATGCAGTTGCGCGAATCCAATCCGTCAGGGCACACGGGGTCTGCGAATATGCATCCGAAGTAGTTGAAGTTGCCGTAGACATCGTGCTCCAAGTAGTAATCGGGGCATTTCTTCGGGGCGTAGGCAACGGGGAAGTCCACAGGCGTATCCGGGATGGTGATCCAGGCAACCACGTCGGGATTTACCCCTCGCCAGTATGCCCAGTCGATTTCCGGGTATGCAGCATCGTCTGTGTCGGCCGCTTCGGTGCCGTTTCCCATCTGTTTGCCTTGCAGCCTGTCAGTTACTTCCGATGCTGCCTGGTAACCGGCGGGTGCAGAATACACGCCCCTCATAGAGAACCAGACAAGTGCCAATGCAAGAAGGGCGGAGAGCATGGCGATGCCCGCGTACAGCGCCGCTGTTCCTCCCGGCATGCGGTGCGGTCTGCGTGTGCCGGACATCGCATCCCTCCTCTCGCTGCGATTCCGCCTTTTCCTCAATGGATACGTGCTTCACGGTCAGCGATGTCCGTTGCCTCTTCGCGAACGAACGCCCAGCACAATGGCGCCAATGGCTGCAACGGCAGCAGCGGGGAATGCCCACCAGTAATCCATGAACGGATTGCCCGTCTTCGCATATGTTCCGCCCGAGGTGTCGGCAGAGTGCGTCCCTCTGTCGGAACCGCTTCCTGCGTCAGATGCGGAGGCGGGTTCGCTATCGTCGTTCTGGTTAGTCGACGAGCTTTCCGGCTCCTCTTCGCTTTGAGACGAGGAGCTTTCATCCGATGTCGAAGAAGTGTCCGTAGAGCTGCTCGAGGGCGAATCGGCGTATTGCGCTGTCACGGTTAGATCCTGCCGGACGTCCGTGAAGTCCGTATCCCAGCCCGTGAATGTCTTGCCCTCTTTCTCGGGAGCGCCCGGATCCGTTGCATCCTGGCCGTCGATCACGGTCTGCTTGTCTATCGCTTCGCCTTCAGAATCTTGGAATATGACCGTATGCGTGATGGGCGTCCATTTCGCATAGAGCGTCAGATCGTTGCCGGGCATGGTGTCCGTCTCGAAGCTCCAGGGCTCCGATCCCTCGCGGTCCTTGTACCAACCTTCGAACACGTAGTGCTCCTCGCTCGGTTCGCTCGGTTCCGCTGTTGCGCTGCCGTATGTCAGATGCTGACTCTCGGGCGTATCCGCGCCATGTCCGTTGAGGTCGAACGAGAGCACGTATTCGATAGGGGAGAATGTCGCATGTATCGTGTGGTTGTCCGTGACTTCCGAGAACGTGTAGGTTTCCGGCGTGCCGACGCTTTCGCCGTCGACGAGGATATCCTTGATTTGATAATGCTCATCCGGCGTGATGGCATACGATTCGTCCCCGCGCCACAGGACGGCAGTGCTGCCGGCGGGGGAGATAGAGCCTCCGTCGTCTGCCGATGAATCGATGTTCCGGGTGAATGCGGAGAAGATATGCGTTGCGCAGCTACACCCGGACCAGCGGAATTGCCCGCCGTTCTTCCCTAGTGTGAAAACGACGGCGGATCTGTCTGTGGTCTCATCGGCCGCCGTTCCGCTGAACCGCGTATTGCTCTCCGTTGCCTTCAGCAACGTGTCCAAAGTGACGTACGAATTGCTCTCGTAATTCGCGAGCAGCTTCAGCGATTCGGCGAAATCGCCGCCGAAGGCATCCTCTTCACCTGTTCGATCGACGGTGTCCAAATCGCTGGTATACATGAGAAGCGGATAGCCGCACAGATTCTCGGTGCCGGATTTCAGCACCCTGACGGTGAAGTCCTGCTGCATGCCCAATTTGCCCGTTTGGCCTTCCAGCGCCCACGAGATGACCGTCAGGTTATCGGGCGTCGCCGCATTTCGCAGGACGATATAATCGCCTTCGGAGATGGTTGATTTTCCGTTGTACGGTTTCATTGTGATCTGGTCGCATTGCAGCAGCAGATCAACCCGGTCTCCGGAAGCGTCGTAGCCTGCATCGTTGAAGCGCACCGTGTACGGCGAATCAATGGTCGTGCTGCTTCCCTCTTTCACGTGCAGCACGAGCGAGTTGCGGGTGCGTTCCTCGTTCGTGTGGGCCACCGTTTTCCGTGAGATGTTCTTGTTCGCGCTGACAATTTGGGCATTCTCAAGATCGAGGTTGTCGAACACGATTTTCTGCGCGGGCACTTCCCCGAAGCCGTTCGCATGCAACTTCGTTCCTGCGAATGCAGGCGGTGCCGACCCAAGCAGGAAGAGCAGCATCAACAGTAGAGCGATAACCGGCGTTGCCGGGGCAATGGCGGTCGCGGTGCGCGCGATTGCGTTCATGGCGGTGTCCTTTCTCCCTTTGCGTTGCGCCGTGTTGCCGGACAACGGCGCCTATCGGCAGAAAGGCTAGCCAACACCGCTCACGTGGCGTTACCAGAACATCCCCGCAGCGATAACTGGCCGCTAAACGCGCAGGTCATAAGCACGGCCGAGTTCTCTCGGCCGTTTGGGAAATCGAATTGCGTTAGATGCACGTATGCGCGTATGCGTGTTGCTCCCGGGCGCTTCAGCGCGCGAGAATGGCGCGGGCGACGGCAAGCCCGTTCGCGCTTGCCTGCTGCAGCCCGTGCGTGACGGATGCGCCATCGCCGATGGCGTACAGCCCCGGTACGCTGGTCTCGAACGAGCGGTCGACGGTCACCATACTCGAATAGAACTTCACTTCCACGCCGTAGAACAGGGTGGAGTCGTCGGCGACGCCCGGTGCAAGCCGGTCGAGCGCATCGATCATTTCCAGCAGGTCCACCATGATGCGGTGCGGAAGCACAAGCGAAAGATCGCCGGGGACAGCATCCGCCAAGGTGGGATGCACGGGGTTTTCGGAAATGCGCTCAACGGTGCTCCGGCGTCCGCGTCGCAGATCGCCGAGGGACTGTACCATGATCTTCCCGTCGCAGAGCATGTTCGCAAGGCGGGCGATAGATCGTCCGTACGAGATGGGGGATTTGAACGGCTTCGTGAAACGTTGCGATACCAGCAGTGCGAAGTTCGTGTTCTCCGTCTTTTTCGCGGCGGATTTGTAGGCATGCCCGTTCACCGTGGTCAGATTGCCGTCGTAGACCTCACCCGTAACCTGTCCGCCCGGGTTCGTGCAGAACGTGCGCACCTTGTCCCGGTACGTGGGCGTGAGGTATTTCAGCTTCGCTTCGTAGAGCTCCCTGTTCAGGAAATCGACGGTCGTATTCGGCAGCTCCACGCGGACGCCCACGTCGACGGTGCCCACTTCGGTATCGATTCCGTGCGCGCTGCAGACACCGGAAAGCCATGCGGAGCCTACGCGCCCGACGCCGGCAACAATGGCGGGCGCATAATAGCGATCGCCCGATCCCGTGACCACGCCGACGGCTTTCCCGTCTTCGACGAGGATATCCGTGACGGCCGTGTCGAACAGGAACGACACGCCGGCTCCCCTGAGATGATTCTCCATGCGCCGGTACAGCTTTCCGCCCTCTTCCGTACCCAAGTGCCGGATAGGACATTCCACCAGCTCCAAGCCCGCAGCTGCGGCTTTACTTCGGATGGATTCCAGCTGTTGGGGATTGCCCACGCCGTATACGTGCGGGTCGGCGCCGAACGAGAGGTAGATCTTGTCGGATTCGCTGATTAGCTTGCTTGCCTCGTCACGGCCCAATATATCCGGCAGGTAGCCTCCGACGCTCGGCGAGAGCGACAGTTTCCCGTCCGAGAACGCGCCTGCGCCGGCGAAGCCCGACGTGATGGAGCAGGGGTTGCAGTGCACGCACACGCCTGTCCTGCGTTTCGGACAGACGCGGTGCTCGATGGCATGGCCCCGTTCTATGACCAGCACGCGCAGGGAGGGAGCTTTGCGCAACAGCTCGTATGCGCAGAAAATCCCGGAAGGGCCTGCGCCGATAATGACCGCATCGAAATCGCTTCGCATGTTCAAGCTGTCTCCCTCGTTGCGTGCCGACAATTCACATTTCCTCCATAGTATAGCAATGTTGGGGGAAGCAGGCATGATATATGCTCGTGAACTGGGCAAATGGCAAAAACACACTCAATTATTCGTATAAAAGCAGACGTAAGAAACCTCAGGATAAAAATAAGAAGAAATCTAAGTCAGATACTGTAGATTTTCTTACAAAACGTGCTATAGTAGGACACGTAAAGAAAAGGGATCCGAAAAAGGGATCCGCCCAAGAACCTGCGGAATGGCCGCAGGGACGCGGGCAGTTACCAAGGGAGTGATTATTTATGATGTCTTTGGTTCCTCGCAGCTACATGCACAACTCTCCGGTCGACCTGTACAACATGCTCGATGATTTCTTCAACACCCCGGCGAACGCAACGGTTGCCGGCGGCTTCAAGATGGACGTTTCGGAGAACGATAGCGCCTATACCGTCGAAGCCGATTTGCCCGGCGTTTCGAAAGATGATATCGATATCGAGCACAACGGCGATACGTTGACCATCGGTGTCGATTACAAGGATGAGGACGACGAGAAGAACGAAAACGGCGATTACGTCTATCGCGAGCGCAAGCATGTTTCCATGAAGCGCAGCGTTGTACTGAAGGACGGTGATGAGGACGCTATTCAGGCCAAGTACGAGAACGGCGTGCTGACCGTCACCGTGCCGAAGAAGCAGCGCAACGACGGTGCCCGTAAGATCGCCATCGACTAAGTTCTGAGAGCGCAAGCGGTCCATCGGCGCGCATTCGCAGCGAATGCCGCAATTCAGGCAGGGATTCCCTTTCGGGGTCCCTGCCTTTTTTGTTACCCGTGCTTTCGAGGTCGTTTCGATGTCTTTTTCATCTGCCCGCGCCCATCTGAGATGCCGAGCGGAGAATCCCGCGTAATATGAGGGCAAATCTTACCTACGAAAGGACCCATCGTCTTTATGGGATCTCACGGAACATCTGAATCGAGGCGCGCGTTCGACGAAGACGGCGCGTTGAAGACGCATATCGGCGGCCAGGCGCTTATCGAGGGTGTCATGATGCGCGGCCGCTACAATTGGGCGGCGGCGGTGCGCGAGCCCGACGGCAGCATCTATGTCGAGGAGCACGATCTGGCTTCGGGCAAGGATAAGAACCGTTGGCTCTACTGGCCCATCATCCGCGGGTGCACGGCATTCGTCGAATCGCTTGCGCTGGGCTACAAGGCGCTGTCCATTGCCAGCCAGCATGCCTTCTCCGAAGAAGGGGAGGACGGTGAGGACGATTTCGAGTTCGGATCGGGCGCCATGGCCGTATCCATGATCGTGGGCATGGTGCTGGGCATTGCATTGTTCATCGTAGTTCCGGCGGTTCTGACGAACGTCATGGTGGGCGAGTACGACGACCGCACCGTGCTGTGGAACATCATCGACGGCGTACTGCGTGTGGGAATCTTCGTGTTCTACATCTGGCTCATAGGCCAGATGAGCGACATCAAGCGCATGTTCGGTTTCCACGGGGCGGAGCATAAGACGATCCACTGCTATGAGCACGGCCTTCCGCTGACGCCCGAGAACGCACGCAGCTTCCCGCGTCTCCATGTGCGCTGCGGAACGGCGTTCCTGATCATGGTCATGATCATTGCCATCATCGTCTATACGGTGACGCCGCTGAACGCGCTCATCGATGCCTGGGGCATCCACGATACCGTGCCTAAGCTTGTCTTGGTCATGGTTGTGCGTGTGCTGCTGATGCCCGTTATCGCCGGCATATCGTACGAAGTCACGGTGAAATGGGCGGGCAGCCATCCGGAAAACAAGCTGGTGCGCATCGTGCTGTGGCCGGGCCTGCAGATGCAGCGTCTTACTACGAAGGAGCCCGACGACGAGCAGATCGCCTGCGCCATCGCCGCCATGAAGCCCGTGCTGGAGCGCGAGCAGGCCGTTGCAGAGCATAAGGCCGCGCAGGCTGCTGCGCTTGCCGCCGCCCGCGCCGAAAGCGCCGCATAGCACCCCTGCTTTGTAAAAGATTTGGCAGAAGCTTGTTTTATTCTCTATAGCGCCTGTTCACACGCTTACGCACCACGCATCTTTCGGTAATTTGCCGTTCCGGTTTCCTTGTCATGCCTCAGAAGTACGGTATGATAGCGGCGTTTTTATCCCCTCGCACGTTAAATCTGGGAAAGGGGTACCGTGTGAAACTCATCGTTACCGAGAAGAATATCGCCGGCCAGAAGATATCCGAGCTTCTGGGCGTCGGCAAACCGAAGAATGACAAAGTCTATTCCACGCCCGTCTACCGGTTCAAGGACCGCGAAGGCGAAGAATGCGTGGTTATCGGCCTGCGCGGCCATATCCTCGAGCCCGATTTCGTGAAGCGGCTCGAATACAAGAAGAGCCGCGGCTGGAAGGGAATCGATGCGGATGGGAACAAGCTCGATGCCCATATTCCCTCGTCGCTGGAGAAGCCGCCCTACAAAACGAAGCGCAAGCCGTTCCTGAAGGACGGCATCGACCTCAGCAGCTGGAAGATGGATGCGCTGCCGTATCTGGTGTATTCGCCCATCGAGAAGCTGCCGAAGGAAAAAGACCTCATCCGCGCCATGAAGAATCTGGCGAAGAAGGCCGACACGCTCGTCATCGCCACGGACTACGACCGCGAAGGCGAGCTGATCGGCATGGACGCGCTCAGCATGATGCGCGAAGTGAACGAGACGGCTCCCGTGTATCGCGCGCGCTACTCCGCCATCACGAAGGAAGAGATCACGCACGCGTTCGACAACCTGGTGGACGTGGACTTCAACCTTGCGAATGCCGGCGAGTCCCGCCAGGAGATCGACCTTATCTGGGGCGCCGTGCTCACGCGTTATCTGACGCTGGTGAAATTCGGTGGCTACGGCAACGTCCGCTCTGCCGGCCGCGTCCAAACGCCCACGCTTGCATTGGTCGTCGCCCGCGAACGCGAGCGCCTTGCATTCAAGCCTGAGGATTACTGGGTGGTCGCAGGCGATTTCGCAAAGGGCGAAGAGGCGTTCACCGCCGGCCATGCCACATCGCGCTTCAAGGTGGAGAAAGAGGCGCAGGACGTCATGGCCCATGTCGAAGGCCAGACGCAGGGCACGGTGTCCGCCATAGACAAGAAGCGCCGCAAGGTGAATCCGCCGGTGCCCTTCAACACCACATCGCTGATGGCGGCGGCAAGCTCCATCGGCATCACGCCGGCGCGGACCATGCGCCTGGCCGAGAGCCTGTATATGGACGGCTACATCTCGTATCCCCGTGTAGACAACACGGTGTATCCCGCCTCCCTGGACCTGGAGGCCACGGTGAAGCGCCTTGCGGGCAACCCTGCGTACGAACCGTACTGCCGCCAGCTGCTGGGCAAGGGCCCGCTGACCGCCACGCGCGGAAAGCAGGAGACCACGGACCATCCGCCCATCTGCCCTACGAATGCCGCAACGCCCGAGAACCTGGGTCCGGCAGAATACAAGCTGTACAACCTTATCGCGCGCCGCTTCCTGGCAACGCTGTCCGAGCCGGCATTCATCGAGGGCACGAAGGTGACTATCGACGTGAATGGGGAGCCGTTCGCCGTGCGCGGCGACGTGCTTGCCGTTGCCGGTTTCCGCGGCATCTATCCGTACGGTCTGAAGAAGGACGAGCAGCTTCCCTCGCTGGAGCAGGGCGAGCAGGTTTCGTTCAACGGTGCCACGCTCACGAAGAAGCAGACCGAGCCTCCTGCCCGCTATTCGCAGGGCAAGCTGATTCAGGAGATGGAGAAGCGCGGGTTGGGCACGAAGTCCACGCGCCATTCCATCATCGAGCGCCTGTATACCGTAAAGTACGTGCAGAACAACCCCATCGAGCCCAGCGCGCTGGGCATGGCGGTCTGCGACGCCCTGGGAACGTATGCGCCGCATGTGACCAGCAGCGATATGACCGCTGATCTGGAGCGCCAGATGACGCGCATCGCGGAAGGCGAGGAAGGCAAGGAGGAGGTTGTCGACTCTTCCCGCAATATGCTCTCCGAGCAGCTGAACGAGTTGATGCCGCGACAGGAAGAGGTGAAGGAGGCGCTGGCGGATGCCGTGGCAGCAGACGCGTACGTGGGCAAGTGCCCGAAGTGCGGCAAGGACCTGCAGCTGCGTGCCAGCCAGAAGAACCGCTCCATGTTCATCGGCTGTGCGGGATGGCCCGAATGCGACCAGACGTATCCGCTTCCCAGCGGCCGTATCGAGGCCCTTCCGGACCTGTGCCCCACGTGCGGCATGCCGCAGGTGAAGGTATCTGCGTTCCGCCAGAAGCCGCGCACGTTGTGCATTGACCCGAACTGCCCCACGAACGCGGAGCCCGATGTGGTCGTTGGCACGTGCCATGTTTGCGCCGAGCAGGGCAAGGACTTCAAGCTCATTGCCCACAAGAACCCGCGCACGCTGAAGCGCTCTATCACCTGCGAGAACTTCGACGAGTGTCAGACGCGCTACCCGCTGCCCCAGTACGGCGACATCATTCCCACCGAGGAGGTGTGCGAGCACTGCGGCGCGCCCATGGTGGTCATCAAGACGGCCCGCGGGCCCTGGAAGCT